>Ga0210015_1000278_pt1 | contig 54557 bp, 60 predicted proteins | sample CryGeymeta201522_FD_185471 | JGI IMG/M metagenome (GOLD analysis project Ga0210015, IMG submission 185471) | Groundwater microbial communities from Crystal Geyser aquifers in Utah, USA - Crystal Geyser metaG 2015-22 (SPAdes) (version 2) | ecosystem: Environmental > Aquatic > Deep subsurface >...
GCAGGCGACAGGTTCGATGACATAGTGGTTCATCAAGGCCAGAAAACGAGGATGAAAAATCCGGTCCTTCGACCGTGAGACATAAGTCACCATGGTTTTGGGATTATCAATGATCACCCGGCGCGGGGCGCCGCCGAAGAACGACAGCGCCCGCACAAAGGCATCAAGCACCATCTCCTGCTTCTCGTTCATATAGGCCACAACAAATGGCTTGTGGCAGTGACATAGCCGGAAATGGGCCACGCGGATCTTTTGCTCGGCACCGCCCAACAGGACATATTCCGCACTCCAATCGAACCGAAGCGCGTCACCTGCCGTGAAAAACAGGGGAATGAACGCGTCACAGGTGTCGGTTCCCGCCAGGAGCGCGCGCATTGCTTTCGAAGCACGCAAAGGTCGGCCCGACCTATCGCAGCGGCTGGCAACCGACCGCGGCAGTATTCCCGCGCGGCGTCGGGCGGCGTTCAGCCCACCTGCCGCCCCCGGCTCCAGACCCCGCGCAGGATTGGTGTGTCGTGCAGGTTTGAGATGCGCAGCAGGTCGCCCCGCAGGTCAACGCGGATTTCGCCACGATCAGTCAGCCCTGCGGCGCGCGCAGGAACCTGTGTGACCGTGCGCATGGCGCGTGGCAAGTCCTTCCAGAGCGCGGCCAGCCGCCAGGCGGCCAAGAGCAGGGCAGATGGCACATAGTCTGACGACACGATGTCCAGAAGGTTGGATTCGGCCAGTGCGAGGGCCGAGACATTGCCGGAATGCGATCCGCCCCGGATGATGTTCGGTGCGCCCATCATGATGGCTATGGCGTTCTCGCGACAAGCCTGCGCCGCCTCGACGGTGGTCGGGAACTCGGCAAAGCCGACGCCGTGACGGGCGGATTCGGCCACCTGCGCTTGGGTGGTGTCGTCATGGCTGGCCAGCACGGCCCCCAGACGCTGCGCCTCTTTGACTGCACCGCCCAGGTGCCGTGCGCCGTGTTCGGCCTGCAGCCCCTGAAGTTGCGCCACGTGCTCGGCGAAGTCCTGGTCGGTCATGTTGCGTTTCTTGGCGACGTATTGCTTGAGCTTCAAGATGTCGCGGAATTGCCGCTGGCCGGGTGTGTGGTCCATCAGGCTGACGATGCCGACACGGTCGTCCTGGGTGAACTCCGCCAGCTCATCGAGGAGCGTTTCCGAGCAGATCTCGGCCCGAAGGTGCAGGAAATGGCTGATCCGCAGCCCGCCGGACGCCCGGAGCGCCATCATCTCGGAGGCAAGGCCCCGCGCATATTTTTCATAGCGCCCCTTGCCGGAATGGATCGAGCCGACACGCATGGCGTCGAACACGGTGGTGATCCCAGTCGAGGCCAGTTCGCCATCATGGGCCAGCATCGCTGAGACATGCGGCCAGTCGACGCCCGGGCGGGGCTCCATGTGGCGTTCGAGATTGTCCGTGTGCAACTCGACAAGCCCCGGCGTGACGCAATCGCCGCCGCAGTCAATGGCCCCGGCGGGCACGGTGTCACCTTCGGTGATGGCGGTGATCAGGCCGTTCTCGACCGTCACGGCGCCGGTCATCTCGTGTTCAGGAAGAATCAGCCGGGCATTGGCAAGGCAGGCCGAGCCTGACACAGAGGCGTCATGAGACTGTGTCAAAGCGCCGAAAAAGATCGGAGAATTCATGTCAAACCATTCCCGTTTTGCTGTTTACTATGCGCCCCCGCCGGGCGCGTTTGCCGATTTCGGTGCGCATTGGCTGGGCTGGCAGGTTGAGGGTGGCCGGGCCGTGGTGCAACCCGCCGTGCCAAACATCGAGGCGCTGACCGCTGCACCGCGAAAATACGGATTTCACGGCACACTCAAGCCTCCGTTCCGGCTCTCGGATGGCATGACCTTGGACGGTTTGCGCGCCGCCCTGGCCGATCTTGCGATCCGCGTCGCCCCCGCGCAGGCGGACGGGCTGGTGCTGACCCGGCTGGGGCACTGGTTCGCCCTCACACCCACGGGCGACACCATGGGTATCGCGCAGGTGGCGGCTGCCTGCGTGACCGAACTGGACCGGTTTCGTGCGCCTGCCTCTGAGGCTGAACTGGACAAACGGCGCAAGGGCGACTTGACCGCGGCGCAGGTGGCTTACCTGACGCGCTGGGGCTATCCTTATGTATTTGACCAATTCCGTTTTCACCTGACCCTGACCGGCAAGGTGCCCGCCGACGCGATCGACGGCGTCGAGTCGCAGATCCGCGCCTGTCTGCCGGCACTGCCGAAGCCATTTGCGCTGGCCGAGGTCTGCCTCTGCGGCGAACGTACGGATGGCCGGTTCGAAGTGCTGCATCGCTACACCTTGACCGGGTGAACAACGGCCAAAGCCTGCGCAACGGTCTGCTCAAGGGGGCCGTCGTTGCGCAACTCCACCGCATTGATGCCCTCGGGCAGGGCGAAATGCGCCCGCGCCAACCGACGTTCGATCTCGTCCGCGCTTTCGCGGCCACGTCCGGCCAGCCGTTGCGCCAGCACCTCGGGTGAGGTCGTGAGGTTCAGGACAAGCAGGCCGGGAAACATGCGGTGCGCTTCGGGCAGGACACCGCGTGACAGGTTCACGAGCAGTTCCGCGCCGCCGGCGACCTGGCTGCGCACCCTGTCCGGGATGCCATAATGCAGGCCATGCGCGCCCCATGACAGGCAGAAAGCGCCCGCAGCGCGCATCTCCTCGAAACGCATGACGCTAACCGCCATGAAATGCTCGCTGCCTGCGTCCGGGGCGCGGGTGATGACCCGCTGCACCGTTTCGGCCGAAGGCGAGGCCGCAGCGATCCCCTGCATCACGCTGTCCTTGCCGACGCCCGAAGGCCCGACGACGGCGATCAGGCGGCCCGTCATATGGCCCGTCATATGGCCCGTCATGCCGCGCGCTTCGGGGTGAATAGCGACACGTCGATCTCGCGGTCGCAGATGCGGGCACGGGCCGCCTCGTCGTGAAAGATGCCCACGATTGCGGCGCCGCGCGCCTTGGCGGCCTCGATTACAGAAAGCACGATTTCGCGGTTCCGCGCGTCCAGCGAGGCGGTGGGTTCGTCCAGCAGCATGACCGGGTAGGGATGCGCAAAGCCCCGCGCGATGTTCACCCGCTGCTGTTCGCCGCCCGAAAACGTCGTGGGGGACAGGCTCCAGAGCGGTTCGGGGATGTTCAACAATCCCAGAAGCTCGGCGGCCCGTGCCTGTGCGTCCTCGGCCGAAACACCCAAGACGCGCAGAGGCTCGGCCACCACCTGAAGCGTGGGCACCCGCGGGACGACCCTCAGGAACTGGCTCACATAGCCCAGCACCTTGCGACGCAACTTGATGATCTCGCGCGGGGCCGCCTGCGCCACGTCCACGCCGCCCACAAGGATCCGCCCCGAGGCCGCGCGGTAGTTGCCGTAGATCATCCGCATGAGCGTGGATTTGCCCGCACCCGACGCGCCGGTCAACGCCACGCATTCTCCCGGTGCGACCGACAGGGCGGCGCCTTCCATGACCCGGATCACGGCACCACCCTGATTGTGCAGCGTAAAGGATTTGGAAACATCATCAATCTCGATCATCTGGTCTCTGAACTCCGGGGTTCGGGGCAGTGCCCCAAGGACTCTCAAACTTGCAGGACGCTGGACACGAGAAGCTGCGTGTAAGCGTGCTGCGGATCGTCAAGAACCTGGTCGGTCAGGCCATGTTCGACCACGCGGCCGGATTTCATCACCATCAGCCGGTCGGCCAGCAGTCGCACGACGGCAAGGTCATGCGTCACAATGACCGCCGACAGGCCCATGTCGCGCACCAGCCCGCGCAGAAGGTCCAGCAGCCGCGCCTGCACCGACACGTCAAGCCCGCCGGTCGGTTCGTCCATGAACACCAGACGCGGCCCGGTGACGAGGTTCCGCGCGATCTGGAGCCGCTGCTGCATGCCGCCCGAAAAGGTCGTGGGCCGGTCGTCGACGCGGCCTCGATCAATCTCGACCCGTTCCAGCCAGTCGTGCGCCTTGCTGCGGATATCGCCGTAATGCCGTGCGCCCACGGCCATGAGCCGCTCACCGATATTGCCTCCCGCCGACACACCCATGCGCAGCCCGTCGCGGGCGTGCTGGTGGACAAAGGCCCAATCGGTCCGGCCCAGCATCCGGCGTTCGGGTTCGCTCATCGTGACGGTGTCGCGTGGGCCCTCGGCGCGGGTGTCGAAGACCACGGCACCGCTGTCCGGCGCCAGATGCCCGGCCATGCAATTGAGCAGCGTCGATTTGCCGGAACCGGATTCGCCGACGATGCCCATGACCTCTCCGGGGTAGAGATCGAAGGACACATCGGTACAGCCTATATGCGCTCCATAGCGCTTGGTGACGCCCTTGACCGAGAGAAGCGGGGTCATATTGCATTCCAGTCTGTCGGGGCCGAAAATGGTCGACGATCAAAGGCGAACCAGCCGCCAGCTTTCGGATGTGGCTGCCCTTCGTTTTGGGTGATGGCTCTGCCTCTGGGAAAGCACCCGAGCAAAATGCCGATCCCGCCATGCGGCAGGATCGCGACGTCGCATTTCTGCGCTTCGCTCGCGTCGGCACGGGGGGCTGCGACGATGCGGGCCTGCGCCGCGGTTGCATATTCCCGGCCGCGAACCGACGCTATCGGTGTGGCGCGCTCGCACATCATGTACCGGTTCTGTCCCGACGCCTTCAGGCCCCACTTTGGTGTGGGCACGGTTGGGTCGATCACCATCTCCGCATCGGTCAGAAAGTGGACATGTCTGCTCACGCCGTATCCTTTCCGCGAAACCCTTGCGCCTGTCGTCCCTCGCAATAGTCGGTGTCCGAACAGACGAACACGCGGGTGCCGGTGTCATCCACGATGACCTCGTCGAGATAGCTGTCGGTTGCATCGCACAGGCCGCAGGCGTGGTCGGCTTTGCTGGCCTCGAATGGGTGATCCTCGAAATCCAGGCTGACCACCCGGGTGTAGGGCGGCAGCGCGTAGATGCGCTGTTCGCGGCCCGCGCCGAAAAGCTGGATGGCGGGGCAACCCGACATTTTGGGATTGTCGAACTTTGGAATCGGCGATGGATCCATGACGTAGCGCCCCTCGACCTTCACCGGGTAGGCATAGGCGGTGGCGATATGGCCGTGCCGTGCGATGTCCTCGTAAAGCTTCACATGCATCAGGCCGTATTCCTGAAGCGCGTGCATCTTGCGCGTCTCGGTCTCGCGCGGTTCGAGAAAGCGCAGGGGTTCCGGGATCGGCACCTGGTACACAAGGATCTGTCCTTCGGACAGCGGGTCCTCCGGGATGCGGTGACGGGTCTGGATCACCGTCGCTTCTTTGGTCCTTGTCGTGGTCGCCACCCCCGCAGTCCGTTCGAAGAAGCTGCGGATGGATACGGCGTTCGTGGTGTCGTCGGCGCCTTGGTCGATGACCTTGAAACGGTCCTCGGGGGTCAGGATTGCCGCCGAGACCTGCACACCCCCGGTGCCCCAGCCATAGGGCATCGGCATCTCGCGGCTGGCAAAGGGCACCTGGTAACCGGGAATGGCCAGCCCCTTGAGGATGGCACGGCGGATCATCCGCTTGGTCTGTTCGTCCAGATAGGCGAAGTTGTAGGCGTGATCGGTCACCGCACCCCCCTTTGTGCCGGTTTCCGGCGCACAAGCGAATTTCCGGTATCAAAGACGGTGGCGGTCATTCGGCGACATCCCCTGCGGTGTCCGCGCCGGCCTCGCGGCGCAGCTTGCGCACCAGTTCCAGTTCGGACTGAAAGTCTACATAATGCGGCAGCTTGATATGTTCGAGAAAGCCCGTCGCCTGGATGTTGTCACCATGATAGAGGACAAATTCCGCATCCTGCGCCGGGGCGCCCTGGTTGTCCTCGCCCAGTTCCTCCCAGCGCAGCGCCCGGTCCACCAATGCCATGGAAATTGCCTTGCGTTCGGTCTGTCCGAACACCAGCCCATAGCCGCGGGTGAATTGCGGCGGCTCGGTCTTCGAGCCTTTGAACTGGTTCACCGTCTCGCATTCCGTCACCTCGATCTCGCCGATCTCGATTGAGAATCCCAGTTCGGGGATATCCATTTCGACCGGCACGGTGCCGATGCGCAGTTCGCCGACAAAGGCGTGGTTGCGGGCGTAACCGCGCTGTGTCGAATAGGCCATCCCGAGGGTAAAGCCCTCGTCAGCGCGGGCCAGCGCTTGAAGCCGCAGCGCGCGTGAGGCGGGCAGTTCCAGCGGCGCGCGGGTCAGATCCGGTGGCGGGGTGTCATCGGCCGGCGCCTCTTCGATCAGCCCCTCTCGGTTTAGGAATTCTGTCACGTGGGGAACGTGCGATGGCGCGGCCTCGCGGGTCGGGGCCTTTGGCGCTTGGCCATCGGCGGCAAGTTTGAAATCCAGCAGGCGGTGGGTATAGTCGAAGGTCGGGCCCAGCACCTGCCCGCCAGGCAAATCCTTGAACGTGGCCGAGATGCGCCGCATACAATTCATGCGCGCGGTATCGACCGGGACGGAACCGCCGAAGCGGGGCAGGGTGGTGCGATAGGCGCGAATGAGAAAAATCGCCTCGATCAGGTCGCCCCGCGCCTGCTTGATCGCCAGCGCGGCGAGGTCGGGATCGTAGAGCGACCCCTCGGCCATGACCCGGTTTACGGCCAGGCTGAGCTGTTCGCGGATCTGTTCCAGCGTAAGCGCCGCGATGCCAGGATCGCCACGCCGTTCCTCGGCCAGCCAGGCGTGGGCATTCTCGATGGCACGTTCGCCACCCTTGACGGCGACATACATCAGCAGTCCTTCGGCGCGCTTATGGATGTGGACCGGGGCAGGGCGGCGACGCGGCCTCCACAGGTGAACAGGAAATCCAGCCCCAGCGGAAAGCGCGCGTGATTATCGCGAAAATCGCCTGTTCCGGGCAGGGACAATGCCGCAGTTGTGCAGATGCCCGGGCCGGTCAGGGTTGCGCCCTCGGCCTCAAGCCTGTCGGTTTCGACGATCAACGTGGCCGAGCGGTCGGGATACTCGGCCGTCCCTATGGAAAACCGGGACAGCGGCAGCAGCGCGTCCCATCGCCCCAGCGCAAATGCACAGGTTTCAGGCCCGGTCAGGGGCGCGCCGGTGTGGAAGGCGACCCAGGCGCGTACATCCGTCGTATCCGTATCACCGGCAAGATAAAGCGGCGTGTCCGCATCGCACAGCGTCAGCAGGACGGCCCCGGCGGCAGGGGAGAGCGGGGCAGGCGGCATGGCGCCATGCAACGTCTCGATGGTGCCGGGGCGGGCCATGGCGGTCATCACGCCGCGGAAGGCATGGGCAGAATGCGTGGCGGGTGTGGTGAAACCGCCGATCAATGCGGTCATCTGTCCTCTCCCCGGACCATGGTGAAGAATTCGACACGGGTCGCGGCGGCCTTGGCCGCACGGTGCTGGCGGCGGGTGCCGGCCTCTTGCTCCAGCGGCTCCAGCACTGCGGCGCGGATGCGCGGGGCTGCATCAGTCTGCATCAGCGCATCGACCAGTGCGGCGGCTTCGGCATGGTTCCTGTCGCGGCCCTGCACATATGCGTGCCCGACCGTGCCACAAGGCAGGCGCAGGGCACAGCGCGTCACGGTGATTTCCCCGAGATTGAAAGGGGTGCCGGTGCCGCCCGCCCGGCCGCGGACCATGGTGCTGCCAACCTCGGGGGCGCGCAGCCAGTCAAAGGCAGGACGATCCGCCATCAAGCCCGTGACGCGCGTCGCGGGTGATCGCGCCAACAGGCCCAGCCAGGCTTTGCGCGCCAATTCCGGTTCGATTCCGTCTTTCATTCAGACAACTTTCGCCGATAGTAGACAACTATACAAACCATGCCATAATCCCCGGCTGTGGGCTAGAGGAGAAATATGAAATTTGGGTTACACGCCGCTCTGGGCCGCAATCGCCCACTTGCTCCGACAGGACATCGCCGAAGGCCGCTACGCACCCGGTGACAAGCTGCCGACCGAGGCGCAAATGTCCGACCGTCACGGCGTGAACCGCCATACCGTGCGCCATGCCCTGGCCGCGCTGGTGCAGGAAGGCCTGGTGCGCACGCGACGCGGCGCCGGAGCTTTTGTCGCGGCGCGCCCGGCGGACTATCCGCTTGGCAAACGCGTGCGGTTTACCGAAAACCTGCGCCGCGCGGGCCGCAATCCGGGGCGCGAGGTGCTGGGCATGGAAGCGCGTGCCGCGACAGCCGAAGAGGCCGCCCTGCTGGACGTGGCGCAGGGGGCGCAGATCCTCGCCAGCCATGGCCGCAGCTTTGCGGACGGGCAGCCGATGAGCGTGTCCGAGTCGATCTTTCCACTCGAACGCCTGCCGGGGCTGGACGCCGCGCTGGCCGAAGGGCTTGGGGTCACACATGCGCTGAAGGCCGTCGGGATAAGCGACTATACCCGCGCCTCGACCCGTGTATCGGCGGTGCTGGCCACGGCCACGCAGGCGGTGGTGTTGCAGGTGCGCGAAGGCGATCCGCTGCTGAAAACCACCAGCTTGAATGTCGATCCCGAGGGTGTTCCGGTCGAATTCGGGCGCAGTTGGTTCGCGGGGGACAGGATCACCCTGACGCTGGAGGATTAGGACCGTCGGCATCCGGACCCTCGGGATCGAACAGTCGCTGGCGCGCGATGGCGGCGAGATGAAAGAGACGATGATCAGGGTGCATCTGGCAAAGAATGTGGCAAAGAATGTGGCTATTTCGCGTTTTATGTGGGTGGGCTGCATTTCCTGTCATCGGATGACAGCACGACATGTTGTATCGTGGGGGGGACGCTGGCAGGCGCCTGAGCTGGCCGGCGACGCGGAAGGCCATGTTGCTGACGTTGCGAAGCGTTCAGTGGCCGCGGGCCCGTGCTTTGGTGGCCTGGATAAAGCCATTGATGGCTTCGACGCCTCCGTTTGTCAGCCACTCACCAGCAAGAGTTGGAGGCTGTCGGTCAGGAATATCCGGCGGAAGAATTCAACCGGCTTTCTGTATTTGTCGACGCCCTCGCCGATATGTACCTGCCAGAGGTCTGCGGCGAATTTCGTCTGCTGATAGCGGCCGCTCGCCACGTCACGGTGCGGGCTGACAACCTCACGCCAGGCAAGCTGACGCGCAAGACCCATGGCTACTCTGCGAAGTCCTCGTTCCGCACTGGTTTCGACGAGTGCGAAGACTCGCCCGGAGCAACCCGATCACCGCTTTCGATACATGGCAAACCGGCCCAATGAACAGAAGAATGCCGCTTCATGAATCAACCGGGCTAACTGCTCCATAAATTGAACCTCTTATCACCAAGGAAATTCTATTATTCTCTGAATAATGTCGACACTTCATTGTTCATAACGATCTCGGTGGTTGGCCCACCTAAATGGTAATAGCAAATGTCATGAATATTTTTCTGCTATTTTAATATGTTGTTCCCCACAGGCCTCAAAGTCAAAAGACTGGGCTTTCTGCCACCTTCCCCGTCGCCATCTCCCACCGTCGCATGGCCACGTCACAATAAACAGGATCCAGCCCATCGAGAAACAGCGCCGCCCAACGCGTTCGGCCGCAATCAGTTGGGTGCCGGAACCGCAGAACGGCTCATGGATCAGATCGCCAGCATCCGTGAATGCCGTCATTACCGCCTCGACCAGTGCCACCGGGAACAGCGCCGGCTGTGATCCGGCGGCGCCCAGCCCGCCCTTGTGGCGCATGATCCGGAAGACCGGGTACGGGATTCGTTGGCTCTGGTTCGCGTTACCGGTGGCCAACGTCCATGGTGACACTCCCCCCGCCACCGATCTTGTTTCGCCTCATTCTGCGGTTTTACCCGATACCTGTTGTTGTCGCCACGATCGACGCTTGTGCCGTGGCCTCTTGCAGGGTGCGATCGCACCATTCCGGCATTGTCCCGTGTTGGTGAATCGTCAACCGTTCAAATCCCCCCCACTGCAACAGGTTGCCGCAACGGAAAACGGAACGGACCCGGTTCCGCGAGGTTCCACTGTCAATGGGTAACCAAGCTGTCGACTGTCGATCTGCTGCGCACCCCAGGAGGACTTCTAGATGAAAACGCTTCTTTCAACGACGGCCCTGATGATCGCACTCGGCCTGCCGACCCTGACAATGGCCCAGGCGACGGCCCCCGCCGCCAATCCGGCAAAGCAGCAACAGAGCACCGGAACATCCGGTTTTCTGGCCCAGCGCAGCGAGACCGACGTGTTTGGCACAGAGCTGATCGGCCATGATGTCCATGCTCGCCGGGCGCCGAACGGAACGCAGGATTCGACGATGATGAATGGTGCCGATCTGGAGGCGATGGACAATATCGGCCAGATCAACGACATCGTCTTGTCCAAAGACGGGCAGGTCCGTGCATTGGTCATCGGTGTTGGCGGGTTCCTCGGCCTTGGCGAACAGAACGTTGCGGTGACCATGGATCAGGTTACCTTCGCGTCCGACGTTGAGGACCGTTCGCAGATGTACATCATCGTGAACACCGCCGCAGAGACGCTGAAGACCGCCCCCGCCTATGCCCGCAGCGCCGCGATTGACAACACTGCCACAGACCGCAGCCAAAAGCCCCGCACAGAACGCAGGACCTTTGTTGCACCCGAGATGGCGCGCGAAGGGTATGTCCGGGTTGAAGCGACTGAAGTGACGACCGAAATGTTGATCGGGCAGGATGTCTATGGTGTTGACGACAACGATGTCGGCACGGTGACCGACATGGTCATCGACGATGCCGGGGCGATCGGTGATGTGATCATTGATTTCGGCGGCTTCCTCGGGATGGGTAAAAGCCAGGCCGCGCTTGGCTTTGACGAACTGACGATCCTGTCAACCGAAGGCAATGACGATGTTCGCATCTATGTCGATGCGACCAAGGACCAGATCCAGAATCTGCCGAAATATCAAGCTGCCAAGTAAGTTTTCCGGATGGTCCGGCCCGGCCCCGGCATTGGTGCCGGTATCACAGGGCCGGGCGATCCTGACCCCAGCCAATGAAAGAGGCCGCACAATCATCTTGTGCGGCCTCTTTCCGTTCAGCGCGTGGCCCGATCAACCCGCGTGATGCGGCATCGCCTTGAGCTTGTCTTTCGTCGTGTCATGGAGTTCTCCTTCATCCCGGGGGTCGGGATGCCTGGCACATGTGCCCCATGAAAGGGTGCGGCCAGAACCGGGTGTTACGGCTTTGACCACATGAAAAAACGCCCGCGCCGGGCGGGCGTTCCGGGCCGATCCGGCCTCAGGCGGATTTCCCCAGGAAAAACCGGATCATCTGGGCCGAGGCGTCTGGGCCTTTCGTGTCGGTATAAGACCCGGCCGCGCGGCCACCCGACCAGGCGTGCCCGGCACCGTCCAGCATCCAAAGTTCCAACTGGCCCACGCTGTCGGTCGGGGCGAAAACGCTGCGGGCATAGCCGCGCCCGCGCACTGTGCTTTGGCCGGTTCGTTTTGGCACGGCCGCGCCGCCCATCGCCGCCGCGACGATCAGCGCCGCGTTGGATGGGTGCACCGTGCGGTCATTGTCGCCGTGAAACACGATGCGGCGCACGGTATGCGCCGATGTGGCGACGGCGGCCGCCGGGCCGGTGTCGCCACCACTGCGCATTGCCGACATGGCCGACATCACATCGCGGGCCGCGCCGCGCGCCAGGCCCGAATGAACCCCCGCCGCCGAAAACACATCGGGGTAAACATCGGCCAGAATCGCCGCCATTGCGCCCCCGGCGGACAGGCCCGCCACAAAGGTGGCATCGCGGCCCAGGCCGAATTCCTTTGCCAGCTTGCGCGCCAGCGCGGCCAACAGCGCAGGTTCGCCGGCGCCGCGCCGCTGATTGCCCGGCTTGAACCAGTTCCAGCAGGACGCCGCATTGTGGCGCCCGGTTTGCGCCGGCCAGGCGACGGCAAAGCCGTTCTTTTCGGCCAGCGCGTTCATATGGGTGCCGACGGCAAAATCGTCGGGCGTCTGGTTGCAGCCGTGCAGCATCAGGATCAGGCCCTTGGGCTGTGTCGGTTGGCTGGCGGGCAGGTACAGCTGATAATTGCGCGATCCGGTGGCGCTGCGGTGTTTGCGGGACAGGTATTGCGCGCCCACGGGAACGACCGGCGCCACGCCGCGCCCGGTTGAGCCGCCCATCGCCCCCGGCATCAGGGATTGCGCCGCGCGCATCTGTTTCAGCACGGCGCCCAGGGTGCGGCCCACCTTGGGCACCGGGGCCTTGCGCCGCTTGGTCGGGGGCGGCGGGCCGAGGGCCGCAAGCGGGGCCATCGCCGTATCCACCATCAGGCCGCCCATCGCCGACTGGAAAGATCGGGTTGCACGGGTCATCTTGGCAGGGCCCATCAGCCGGTTCACCCGGCGCATACTGGCCAAAAGGCTGCGTTTCATGATAATTTCCTTTGAAGCGGCGACTGCCGTGGGCAAGGCAAAGCCACTGCGCAGGCAGATGTTATACCCGGCAGAACGCACATCGCCGGGTTAAGTTGCGCCCGAAATGCGCGCCGACGGAAAAGTGACGCAGCGAAAGTGCGGTCAGCCGCCCGACAGGTCAGCCGCCAGAGCCAGCCGGACCAGCGCCGACAGCGATCCGGCCCCGGTCTTGCGCATCACCGCCGCGCGATGGTTTTCAACGGTGCGCTGGCTGATCCCCAAATCGGCCGCGATGATCTTGTTTGGCCGGCCTTGCAGGACCAGCGCCAGCACATCGCGTTCGCGCTGGGTCAGGCCGGCAAACAGCTTTTGCGCGGCCTTGCGCGACTCGGCCCGCGCGTGGCTGTCGTCCTGCGCCTTGACGGCCTGCCGTATGCTGGCCAGCAATTCGGCGGCGCTGGCCGGTTTTTCGATCAGGTCCGACGCCCCCGCCCTGAGCGCGGCCATGGCCATTTGGGCGTCGCCATGGCCGGTCAGCATGATGGCGGGCAGGCGCGATCTTTCGGCCTGCAACCGGGTCAACATTTCGACACCATCCATGCCGGGCAACACGCCATCGACCAAAAGGCAGGCCGCGCCTTCGGGGCGGGGGGCCGCCAGGAAATCTTCGGCCGAGGGATAGATCACAACGCCCCAGCCTTCGGCCTCGAACAGGCGGCGCATCGAGTCGCAGATCATCGGATCGTCGTCGATCACATGTACCGTCATGCGGGCCGGATCCGCGGCTTGGGCAACCCTGGCCTCGGCGGTGCTGCGGGTCTGCAAAAGATCGGCAATCAGCGCCAGCAGAACCTCGGGCATCACCGGTTTCGACACCTTCTTGAACGATGCCCCTTCGATGGCTTTCAGGGTTGCGGTGGTGATGTCGCCGGTCAGGATGATGGTCGGCACCGCGTCGCCCAGTACATCGGGCAAATCCTGCGCAAGGCTCAGGCCGGTGCTGCCCCGGCGCAGGTCGTAATCCGTCAGCAACAGATCGGGCCGCGTTCCATTGCCGCTGGCCCAGTCCAGCGCCGCCTTTGCATCGGCCTTGACGATAACGGTATGGCCCTCTTTCTTCAGCACTTCGGCCAGCAGATCGCGCAGCTGTTCCTCATCTTCGACCAGCAGGATCGTGCCGGTCGGTGGCGCCACGGTGATTTGCGCCGGTGCGGCCTGTTCGGGCGGCGGCAGGGCCCTGGGCGCGTCATCGACAATTGGCAGGGTGATCATGAAAACCGATCCCTTGGCCAGTTTCGAGCGCAGCGCGATCGGGTGTTCCAACAACAACGCCAGGCGCTGAACAATCGACAGGCCCAGGCCCAGGCCCTGCGCGGCCAGCGGCGAAGCGCCGTCAACCTGATAATAGGCATCGAAAATCGTTTCGGTTTCCGAGGCCGCCACGCCAAGGCCGGTGTCACAGACCAGAATCGTCAGGTGGTGCCCCCGGTGCCGGCAACCAAACAGGACGCTGCCCTTCACGGTGTATTTCAACGCATTCGACAGCAGGTTGCGCAGGATCTGTTCCAAAAGCTGTGGATCGGTCTGCACCCAACCGCTGCACGGCACGAACCGCAGTTTCAGCCCTTTCAGCGTGATTTGCGGGCGAAACTCATCCGCAAGGCGCTGCAGCAGCGGGCCGATGGCAACAGGCCGCATGTTGGGCCGGACGATGCCGGAATCGATGCGGTTCACATCCAGCATCGAATCCAGCATCTCGGTCATCGAATTCAGTGTCTGATCCAGAAGTTTGACCAGCCGCGCGCCTTCGGTCGTGCGGTTTTTCTGGTACAACAGCTTGTGCAGCAGCGCCATGGATTGCAGCGGCTGGCGCAAATCGTGGCTGGCCGCCGCCAAAAACCGCGATTTGGCCCTTGTGGCACGGTCGGCTTCGGCCATCGCGGCCACAAGCGCGGCGTTGATGCGTTTGCGCTCGGTAATGTCTACATAGGTGATCACGACGCCTTCCACCCGCTCGCCTTCGGTTCGATAGGGCTGGATGCGGCGTAGAAACCACTTTCCGTCGGCCCCGGCGGTTTCACGTTCGTTCGGTTCCAACGATGACAGCACCTCCAGAACATCGCCGGCCAGGGCATCATCGCGCGTCACCGAGGCCAGATCGGCCAGGGGGCGGCCAACATCGGACGGGATCACCCGAAAGATCGCGCGCGCGGCGGGGGTGAAAAACCGGATGTTCAGATCCATGTCGAGAAACAGCGTGGCGACATTGGTGCTGAACAGCACGTTTTGCAGATCGTTGGCGGTTGTGCGGTGGCGTTCCAGGGTTTCCTGCAACTGGCTGTTCAGCGCGGTCAGCTCTTCGTTCAGCGATTGCAGTTCCTCTTTCGAGGCCAGCAGTTCTTCGTTGGTCGATTGAAACTCTTCGTTCACCGACAGCGCCTCGGCGGCATCAACGCCATGCGCCTCGACCTCTTGTTCCAGATCGCGCAACGCGTCTTGCAGATCGCTGCGCGTCGCCTCCAGATCGGCCTCCAGATCGGCGGCGTTCCCGTATTGTCCTGCGGCCGGTGCCAGGCTGCGTTCCGGGCCGGGCGTGTCGATGAAACAGGCCAGCAACAAAGGCTCGGATCCCGCAGAAACCGCGTGCAGCGCAATGTCATAGCTGTGCGCGCGGTCGGTGCGGCCGCCGGTGATCGTCACAAGAGGGTTCGCCGGGGTGCACGAGGACGCAGCGGCGCGAAACCTTGCGCGCAACGCCTTGGGCAACATGCCGACGATGCCATGGTCGGGGTGGCCCTGGGTGATGGTCAGGTATTTTTCGGTGGGGCCCAGCAGATACAGCGATTCAAGCCGCGCATTCAGCAGGATCGCGGCGGGGGCGTAATATTCCAGAACGATGCGGCGGCACAGTTCGGCCAGCGCGGTCCGCCGGATCGGCGTTTCCTCGCGGGGCGCCTCCGCCTCTTCGCGCCTGGCCATGGCGAAATGCAGGTCGATCGGGTGGCCTTCGCCGACCCGGCGCCACAGCCGCGCGGCCTTGTCCTCGACCGCGAAACAGGCATCGCTTTGCCCCGGCATTTCCGCCGCGCCCAGCAACAACAGCCCGCCCTTGCGCAGCGCGAAACAACAGCGCGCGATCACCCACTTTTGCGCCTCTGGCCCCAGATAGATCAGAACATTGCGGCACGACACCAGGTCGATCCTGGAAAACGGCGGATCGACCAACAGATCGGCCACGGTGAACACGATCACATCCCGCAACGTCGAGGTGACGCGCCACCCCGCATCGTCGGCCACGAAAAACCGCGCCAGACGTTCGGGGGAAACGCTCGCCTTGATCTCGCTGGAAAAGAACCCCGCCCGCGCCGCCGTCACCGCCTCGGGATCGACATCCGAGGCGAGGATCTGCAACCGCGCGGTGGATCCTGCGGCCTCCATCGCCTCGACACAGATCATCGCAAGGCTGTACGCCTCTTCGCCCGTGCTGCACCCGGCAACCCAGATGCGCAGCGGCCGATCCTTGGGCAAGGCCGCCAACAGATCGGGGATGGCCTTGGCCGACAGATGGTCAAACACCGCCGGATCGCGGAAAAAGCTGGTGACGTGGATCAGCAGATCGGCGGAAAGCCGCGCCCGCTCGTCCGCGTCGGTTTGCAGCATGGTGCGATAGCGGGCCATTTCGCCCGGCGCGAAACCGGCAAGCGCCATGCGCCGCGCGATGCGACGTTCCAGCGTGCCGCGTTTGTACAGCGACACATCCAGCGCGCCGTGTTTCTCGATCACCGCAAGCAATTCGCCATAGCCGATCCCGTTGAACGGCGCGTCTCGCAGGGCGATGTCGGTGCCTGTCGCCGGCTTGTCCGATGCTGTTGCAGCTATTGGCGTCGGGCGGTTCGGGGGGGCTGCCAGAAACCGCGCCAGCGCCGCCGCCATCTGATCTGTGCGCAGGGTCTGTGACACGAAACCGGTCTTTATCGCACTTTCCGGCATCCCGGAATACCCGGCCTCTGCCGGGTCTTGTGCGATCACCAGCCCACCGGCGGCGTGTATATCGGCAATGCCGAGGCTGCCGTCGGTGCCTGTGCCCGACAACACGATACAGCCCGACAGCGCCGCCACATCCTTGGCGAGCGAGCGCAACAGCACATCGAAAGGCAGCCGCACCCTTTGCCCGCCATCCGGATCGGACACAACCAGGATGCGCCCGGCGACTGTCAGGAAAACCGCCGGTGGAATCACATGCAGCGCCCCCAGCCGCAGCGCCATACCGTCTGCCGCCTGCACAACCTTCAGCGCCGTGTGACCGGCCAGCAGATCGACCATCATGCTGTTGTGGGTCGGATCGAGGTGCAGAATCAGGATAAAAGCGGCCTGTGTGTCGCCTGGAATTTCTTTCAGCAGGGCGCGGCAGGCCTCAAGCCCCCCCGCCGAAGCGCCGATGGCAATGACCGGAAACTGGTCCTGCGCGCCTTGGTCCGGCATGGGTTTCTCCAGAATGGTTTTACGGAAAATTTGCCTAAATGTTCCGAATCGTTGGATATTTTCCAGATTTTCTGTCGCAGCCGCCGATACGCTTTCCAAACAGCTAGCAGAGTTTTCACCAATCCGATAGCCGCCTCAACCGGCACCTTGGCCCGGCGCACAGGCGGCTGATCTGAGTAGTTTCCGACGCTACGCGCAAACACCGCGATCAAGTATTCCCGAATAACGAACTGTTGAGAGTAACGATTAACCGAAAGGCTGGACAGCCGGGTTCGGGATTGTGCGGGCGGGTGTTTCTCTCGGCCCAAGCGCAGCATCCCGGATCAAGTCAATTTCCGGCTGTCCAGCCGTTTTCGGCACGACCGCAGGCCGGTTCGGGGCGCGGTGACAGAACACCAAGCCAGCATCCGGCAAATGCGCAAGCGTCTGAACCCTCCGGGCCACCGGGTACGGATGACGCGATATTATAAAGGGGAACCAAAATGAACCAGATCATCTTCATCGTCGGCGCGGTCGTCATCGTTCTGGCCCTGCTCAGTTTTTTCGGCCTGCGCTGATTGCGCGGCCCACGACCCTGATTCCAAAGCCGTTTTGCAACCGTAAAGGAGCCCTGCCATGCCCTACGAAACGCAAGCTGAAATCTTCATCCGAACCCTGACCGAACTGCACCACGCCGAACGCAAACGCCAAAAGGCCCGGCTGCGGCTGCAGGTCAAGGCAAACGTCAAACGCTTCGTGGACGAGTTTCGCATTCACCGCGACGACGGTCGGTATCCCCCTGAATGGACCCCGCGCAGCAATCGCAGCACGCAAGAGGCCGTGCGCCAGATGAGCGACGGATAAACCGGCCTTTCCGGCCCGCATCCTGCCACGCCACTTTCAAGGTATGAACCGATGATAATCGAAACCCTGGACGACCTTTTTCTGCACACACTGAAAGATCTGCTTTATGCCGAGCGCAAGATCCTCAAGGCTCTGCCCAAAATGGAGAGCAAGGCAAGCGATCCCAAGCTGAAAGCGGCGCTGTTGTCCCACAAGGATCAGACCGAAGAGCATATCCTGCGCCTGGAAGAGGTGTTCGACAGCCTGGGCAAGCCGGCGCGCGGCGCGAAATGCGATGCGATGGTCGGGTTGATCGACGAGGCCGAGGGCCTGATGGCCGACATCACCGATGCCGAAACCATGGACGCGGCGCTGATCTCGCTGGCTCAGGCGGTCGAACATTACGAGATTGCCCGCTATGGCGCCCTCGTGGCCTGGGCAAAAGAGCTGGGCCATGCCGAAATGGCGGTGCTTCTGAAAGAAACGCTGGACGAGGAATATGGCGCCGACAAGGCCCTGTCAAAGCTGGCCGAGCAACGCCTGAACGCCGCAGCGGCCGCGTAAAACCCACCTTTGCGATCTGCCGGGTGGCCGCTTTCACATTTGCGGCCACCGCGCCAAAAATAATGATGGCAAAGGCGGTTACCGCTTTTTGCTGGTCCTGCGGGGCAAGTTTGGCCCCCCATTTGTCATGCCGCTGGTTCAAATACCGAAATCCCTCACCCCAGGCGCGAGATATTTCCCATGAGCGAAGACCATCCTTTTCACCATCTGCTGCCAGCGCAGGCGCCGGCCTTGCGCCGCCGCGCGCTGAAGCTGACATCGAACACGCATCGGGCCGACGATCTGGTGCAGGCCACTTTCCTGAAGGCCTGGGCCAAGCGCGACACATACCAACCCGACACCCAACTGCGCGCGTGGCTGTTCACGATCCTGCGCAACACGTTCTTTTCCGAGTTGCGGAAATACCGCCGCGAGGTTGAAGACATCAATGGCATCCTGGCGGCAAACCTGTCCGAAGAGCCGCGGCAGGATCATGCGGTCGCCCTGAAAGAGCTGATCGCGGCGATTGCGGTGTTACCAGAGCCTCAGCGCAGGCCGCTGGTGATGATGGGCGCCTTCGGGTTTTCACAACTGGAAACCGCCGCTGCCTGTGATTGCACAGTCGGCACGGTGAAAAGCCGGGTCAGTCGGGGCCGCTCGACCCTCAATCGCGCGCTGGCGCATGGCCGGGGATTGCATCGCAGCCTCCCCGCCGATGATCCGAACACCGCAGAACTGTTTCCACGTACCACGCAAGGGCCTGCCATGGCCCAGCCAAACGCGTTGGAATGATCCGATGGTTGCTCGTCTATCCGAATTCGAAAAAACGATCCGCGCCGACAATCGCGGTTCCCGCCGCGACCTTCATGCTCCGGGATTGCAGGCGTTCGTTTCGGACTTCAGGGCGCTGCGCAATTCCGGGCTGGGGGGCCGACACTCCCTGATCTGGAACCAGCCGCGACTTGCCTTTTGCCAATCCCGGCCTCGGTAAGCTGACAGGCACCGCCCGGCGCGGTGGGCGCGGCCTTTGCCAGCACAAACCGGACTGGTCATGCGGCCAGTAGAAGAAATGCGCCAAACCGCTATCCTGCCGAAACCACGGCACCCTCACCGACAGATGTCGATTGCAGGCCCGTGGGGAGAGGCAAAATGTTGCACGATCTGTTGCCATTGGCACATCAGGGCCGGCGGTTTGCGAAGTGTGAACGCGCGTCGGTGGCGGTTTCCAGCGCGCTTGTGCTGCCGGCTCTTCTGGCAGTTGCCGGATTGGCGATCGAGTTTGGCGATGCCCTTGGAACGCGGGCGGAAACCCAGAGGGTTGCCGATCTGGCCGTCCATGCGGGCACTCTGGCCTATGGCCGCAGCGGCGAGGCGGCGATGACGCTGGCAGCGCAGAGCGTGGCCGGGCTGAATGGCGTCGCGGCAGAAGAGATCACTGTGCGGCTTGATTCCGGCGGCGCGTCGGGGCCGGTGGTGCGGGTCACGATCACCACGCCGCGTCCCCTTGTCCTGTCCCGGATGATTTCGGCAGAGCAAAGCCTGGATGTGACCGTCCGCTCTGCCGCCACCCTCGACCACGGGCAACCGGCCTGTGTGCAGGCTCTTGACCCGGACGGAACCGGTGTGACGCTCAGCGGTGGAACGTCTATCACGACGAAGGGGTGTGCAGTATCGTCCAATGCGGCAGTGAGCCTGAGTGGCAGCAGCAAGGTTGTGACCGAAACCCTGTCTTATGATTCCGACACGGCCCCCGTCATTACCGGCGGTGCCAGCGTCACCGCACCAGACGGCGGCGCGGCGAAGATCCTGCGCGCCTCTGCCCCTGATCTCTTGGCCGACAGCACAGCCGTTTCGCTGGCCCGAAGCAGGCTTGCCATGCTGGCCGCCATGCAGCCCCCCGCAATGCCGGCGGTTGTGTCCGGCCCCGACATCGAATTCGGTTATACTGTGGCGGCGACCCAAAAACAGGCAATCGCGGCAGGCTGCACCGCAAGCCTTTCAGGGAACACATGGGCCTTTGCCTGCCCGTCCGGCGGAACGGTCAATCTTGGAAACCTGACGATCGGCGGTGGCCTGGGACTGGAGTTCGCCCTCGGCGGCACCCCGGACACGCGATATACGTTCTCGGGTTCGATCCGAAACACCGGAACGACGATGCGCTTTGGTCCCGGCAGCTATGACATTGCCGGTGGTGTGTTCGCCGAGGGCAGCAGTACCACGCTGTTCGGGGCGGGAACATACCGCATCGGCCGCGCCGCCACGTCATGTGGTGGCGCAGCAAGATACAGCATCTGCAACACCGGCACGATGGTGATCGGGGACGCCGCCCTGATCGAACTGGAAGGTGGTATTCTCAATTCGTCATCTCTTTCTCTGGCACCGGGCACCGGACAGGGAAACAGCTTTCGCATCGGTCCGGCATCGAATGGCGACGCCATGACGCTGGGCGGTGGATCGACCACGATCTTTGGCGATGCAATCGGCACAGGCCGGACTTTCGACGTGGTGGGCAATATCGTGACCGGTGCGTCGAGTTGCCTGTCAATCGGCGCTGCGGCCAATCATGACATTGCCGGTCACCTTGATCTGAAAGGCGGCGTTGTCTTTGGCAGCGGTCTTTACACGATTGACGGCTATCTGCATCTGGGCGCGTCCGGCGGCGGCAGCACCTGGTGTGACGGTGCCAACATCAGCATGAAAGCCTTGGGTGTGACGTTCATCCTGTCGGGCAAGGGACTTGTCGGCAGCAACCAGAACTGCAAGGGCCAATCGGCCTTCTGCGCCAGCAGCGGTTATGACTCGATGCAGATCGTACCGCCATCGTCCGGGCCATTTGCGAATATCGCCGTGCTGGGCCCCTTGTCACCGGGCGTTTCCGCAGGCGCGGCGTTCGAAGGGGGCGCCTATGGCGGCCAGATATCCGGGGCATTCTATTTTCCGAACGGCCCGATTTCGCTTTCCGGTGGTGCCAGTGCAAGTGGTGCCGCGGCGGGGTGCCTTCAGATGGTCGGCGCAACGGTGACGCTGAGCGGCGGAACGAGCATCGCGTCAGAATGCGTCATGGCGGCGGGCAGCACGGGCATGGCGCATGTCAGGATGGTTGAATAATGGGCAAGCGTGGTGCGATGGCCCGGTTTGCCGGTCTGCGGGCGGCACGTGACGAAAGCGGCAGCGCCGCCGTGGAATTTGCACTGATTGCGCCGGTGTTCCTGCTGATCCTTGCTGCAACATTCGAGATCGGGTTGGTGATCCGCGCAAAGTTCCAGCTGATTTCTGTCGTCTCGGCCGCGTCCAATCACACGCTGGCCATCGGTGATACGATTGATGAAGACTCGGCACAGAATGCGGCCGCCGCGATTGTGGCACTTTTGGGCGGCGGCGCGCGCTCTGCCACGGTCAATGTGAACAACGCGGTCACCGCGCAGATCGAGGCGGGCACTGTCACGGTATCAAACACCGGGGCGGCGGTTGCCGATTGCTATTGCCCGTCGCGGCCCGAAGAGGGGCTGGTGTGGGGTGGTGCAACAGACTGCACCGCCGCCTGCGGCGATGGCAGCCAGGCCGGGCGGTTCGTGGAAATCGCCGTCCAGTCGCCCTTTGCGCCGGTCCTCGGGGCATACGGGCTGTTCAGCGGTGACGCGCTGTACAACTCTGCTGTGGTGCGTCTGCCGTGAGGGCCGGGCGCGTCGCTTTTCTGCGCGATTGCAGTGGGGCAACCGCCATTGAATTCGCCTTTGTCGTCGGTCCGCTGCTGTTGTTGTTTGTCGGGATCATCGAGGTGGGGCGCCTGATGTGGTCTGGTCATGCCCTTGACGAAGTGGCGATTGCCGGGGCGCGATGTGTCGGCATCCACGCGCCGGATTGCGCCAATGGCGAAACTCTGGAACCGGACCGGGCAATCGCCCATATCCGGCAGGCGGCGCAGTCCTGGGGGATCCTGCTGGAACCGGGCGACATCAGCCTTGCGACGAACACCGGTTGTGCCGTTAAAACCGGGTTTCAGCGTGTCGCGCTGAGCTTCAGCTTTGACAGCGTTCTTCCCGGTCTGGATGGCACACAGCTGAACGCCGAGGCGTGCTTTCCAAGCCAGTTCTGAGGCTCAGCCGCGCTTAGCTGGCGGGTTTGTCGCCCGACGCGCGGCGATTAACAACCTGCACGGTGCGGAACGGATGGCCGTTCGGAAAGGTGATCGTCCGGTTGCGCCCATTGGCTTTCGCGGCATAAACGGCGGCATCGACATCGTGCATCACGGCAACTGCATCCTTGTTACGTCGGGTTATGTCGATCAGGCCGATACTGACGGTCAAGGTCAGATCGGGAAAGTCGGCAAGGCGGAACGCCGCCACCGATTCATGGATCCGGTTGACCACCTTCATGCCATCTTCGATGGGCGTATCCGGCAGCAGCACCGCAAATTCCTCGCCCCCGAGGCGCGCCAGATAATCGACCTTTCTGATCTGTCCGCTGATCAACGTGGCCAGCGCCCTGAGCACGGTATCACCAACGGGATGACCGTAGGTGTCGTTCACCTTTTTGAAATGGTCCAGATCCAGCATGGCCAGCGTCGCCGAAGGCCCGCCACCGGCGATCCAACCCATTTCGCGGTGCAGAACCGTTTCAAAGCCGCGCCGGTTCAGAGTGTTGGTCAGGAAATCCCTGTCGGCCTGTGCCCGCAATTCCAATTGATCGCTGACCAGCGCAGCAAACCCTGTCAAAAGCTTGATCTGTTCGGCTGAAAAGCTGCGCGGAGCCGTGTCCAGTACGCATAAGGCGCCCAGATGTTGACCCGCACGCGTGGTCAGGGGCGCGCCGGCATAGGCGCGCAGGCCGTTCGGGCCCAGCACCGCCGGATTGTCGACGACCCGATCATCCTTTTGCATGTCCTCGATCACCAAAGGCTTGCCGCTGCACACCACGATGTCACAGACGGCCTCGCAACGCGGTGTTGTTGAAATGGCAACCCCTTGCCGCGCCTTCAGGTATTGCGTGTCCCGATCAATCAGCGTGATGGCGACGGCGGGCACGCCAAGCGATTGCTGCACAAGACGGGTGATAAGATCGAAACTGGCTTCCGATGCGGTTGCGACCGGATTCAGCCGCGCAAATTCCAACAGCCGCAGCCTTTCGGTGCTTTCGGCTATTTTGCAGTGTTCCATCATGTTGTCCTTCCTCGCAAAGGGGGCAGTGGAAAACACCGGCAAATCCTGCCAGGCCACACGGCCCTTGGAAATTTCAGGAAAAATTGGCACCCTGCACCACCGGACAGAGTATATCGCGCGGCGCCTGTCTGCAAAACTGGCCAGATGACCGGGCCGCACAGGCCATTTTCAGAAATCCGACACTGGCCGTTTGTCCGATCCATCAGGGCAACTGGCCCGAAGCTGACGACGATGGTTCTATCAATTCCATAAAATTGGAACATCGCAAGTTTGCCGACGTTTCTTTGGTATGTCGGCTTTGGGAGGCATCGAACGAGATGAAACAGGGTTTCGCGACGAACGGTCATTCACTGGACAGCCTTGCATATCTTGAGCCGTCCCATCCCACCCTGTTTGAACGCATGACGCGGCGGATGTTTTCCACCGGACCAGAGGCCGCAGACAAGATCACTGGTGCCTTTGACCTGGAAAATCGGTTCGCGCTGTCGGATGCGCTTGTCGCGATCTTTGCCGACAACACGCCCGAGGCCCGCCGCATGAAGGCCGACATCGAAAATGTGGGGGGCACGGTGATGATCGTACCGCAATATGATCTTCCCGAGGTTTGGCTGCGCCTTTATGCGCCGCGCCTGACCTGTTGCATCGTGGCGCATGATTTTGGTGATGCCGACGCCGCCGTGGATTTTTGCCTGCGGTTGCGCCGTATCGTGCCCGATCTTGTCATTGCCTTGGCGTTGTCGGATGTGAAACGTGACGATCTGAGCGCGGAACGCATGGCGATCTGCGATGTGACATTGCGCAGGCCGGTGTCGCGGCTGGCCCTGCTGCGCGGTATCGTGGGGGCCTGCGAAAATCGTGCCGCTTATGACGGCGCGCACAGCGCGATGGGCGCTGCGCCCTTTGCCGAACCCGGGCTTGCCAACGCCACCCGACCCATATGACCCGATACTGCCTGTCGCGTCCTGCAACTGCGCAGGCCCACCGCCACACTCACCCCGATCTTTCGCAGGAAACGCCGCGCCGCCGGGGAACTGAATGCGCCCATCTGCGTTCACCGGATAACAGAGATGTCTGGACGGCCCGGAAAACTGTCGCACACAAGCCCTGAAAAGGCGCGCATCGGGCGGTGACGGTTCTGACCTGACCGCTTGCGCAGCGTTCACGCGACGATCCAGATCTTACCCCTTGCTTGCCTTGCGCCGGAACGGTCAGGGCCGAGCCGATCTAGCATTGTGAAGCTCACCATGTCCGTTTTCAACCGCAACGATTCGGGCATGGCCCGGTTAAGCCCAACCCTTGCGCAAGGCCAGCACGGCACCCAGCCGGCACCGCAGGCCAAGGCGACGGATTCGAATGAATTGCAGGCGCTGGTCAAGATTGCGGTCTCGCGGCAGAATGACGTTCTGCTCATCACTGCGGTCGAGGGCCGACATGACCGCATCGTCTATGTCAATGATGCGATCGCGCAGCACGCCGGATATTCCCCCGATGAGGTGATCGGAAACACGCCGCGGATGTTTCAGGGCCCAGACACGTCGCGCGCCATGCTTGACCGGATGCGGGCCGCTGTGGATGCGCAGCGCCCGATCCGTGCCGAACTGCTGAACTATCGCAAGGACGGCACGACCTATTGGAACGAAATCGACATAACGCCGATCTTCGACAACACCGGCCGGGCCACCCATATGGTATCGGTGCAGCGTGACATAACCGAGCGGAAAATGCTGAACGAAGCGATCAAGCGGAAGAACCATCGGTTTCTTCTTGCGCTTGAGGCCAGCGCCAATGCGATCTGGGAATGGAATGTCGAAACCGACCAGGTGGAATTCCGCGATGACATGCCAGGGCGGTCGTGGCGCGGGCGCCACCACGGTGTCATCCGGGGGCAGGGCCTGAGCCATCTGTACGCGCTTGTCCATCCCGACGACCGTGACCGCCTTCAACAGTCGGTCAAAACCAAGCTGAACGGCACTGAACCGTTATATATCGAGGAATACCGCCTCAGGCGGCCCGATGGCACCTTTGCAGATGTCAGCGACCGGCAATTCATCCTGCGCGATCCGAGCGGCAAGGCCGAGCGGCTGATCGGCAGCATTCTGGACATCAGCGACAAGCGCGAACTGGAGGATCGGCGCCGCCAATCCCAGCGGCTTGAACTGCTGGGTGAGATGACCGGTGGCATCGCGCATAACTTCAACAATCTGCTGACGGTCATCCTTGGAAATATCGACCGGCTTCGCGATGGCCAGATCGCGGACAGGGCCGCGTTGCAAACGATCCAGATGATTGATGACGCAGCCCAGAAGGGCGCCGCCCTGACCGAGCATATGATGTTGTTCGCACAGGCAAAACAGCTGAGCCTGAAAACTGTTGATGTTCGCCGCCTGATCGATGAGATCGCACCGATCTTGCGCAACCTTTTGCCACCCGAAATTCGGTTTGACATATCCCATGCGCCTGACCTGTGGCCGGTCCGCACCGACAAGGTGCATCTCGAAGCGGCAATCCTGAACCTTGTGCTGAACGCGCGCGATGCAATGCCCAAGGGTGGCCACCTGCTGATCCAGACGGAAAACATCGAGGCCGGTTCCGCTCTTGTCCGGGCGCAGGCCGGTGCCGCGCCGTCGCGCCATGTCAGGGTCAAGGTTTCGGACACCGGCATCGGAATGCCCCCCGAAGACGTGAAACTGGCCTTTGAGCCGTTCTTCACGACCAAGGCCCCAGGCAAGGGAACCGGGCTGGGGCTGAGCAGCGCCTATGGGTTCATGCAACAGTCTGGCGGGTTTTTGCGGCTGGAGTCAGCGGTCGGGCAGGGCACCACGGTCTGCCTGTTTCTGTGCCCGGCCACCGATCAGCCACAGCCCGATGCCGAAACAACAACCCGCCGCCGTTCCACCGATGGCGGTCACCGGATCCTGGTCGTGGATGACGATCCGCTGGTGCGCGACTTTGTCGAGGCGATGCTGACATCGCTGAACTACAAGGTGACAACCGCATCGGACGGGCCGCAGGCATTGGCTCTGCTGGCCTCGGGGGGCCGGTTTGACCTGTTGTTCACCGATATTGTGATGAAAGGCGGAATGCACGGTTGGGAACTGTCCCGGCGCGCGCGGGCGATGTGCCCTGCCTTGCCTGTCCTGTTCACCTCGGCCTATCCTGATCTGTCCGCGCTTTCCGGTGAAGAACGCCCGGCGCAGTGCCGGATCCTGCAAAAGCCCTATCGCGGGCAGGATCTTCGCCTTGCCGTGCGGTCGGCCATTGCCGCGCAAGACCGGCCAGACATCGCACCCTGATGTGTGGTCATTGTGCCGTCTGGTCGTCGGCGTCTGTGCGGCGGCAGGACGACGCGCTGCACGCATAGATGCTGGGCAGCAAGGCCCGGCGCACCGTCACCGTTCCGGGCTTGTGGGCCGTGACCTGTACCCGCAGTTCGGAGAGCACACTGCCGTCGGGCGACAGCACCATGATGTTGGTCGTTCCCGCGGCCTTGCCGGTCAGCGCGACAGTGCCCGCAGCGACAACGCTGGCATCCGCGATTTCCGAATTGCCCAGCACGATCACCGACACGTCGCCGGCGATCTGAAGAATCACCGCAAAGTCGACGAACAGATCAACCTGGCGCGAAACGGCGGTGTCGATGCGCGGCGCGATCACGGGGGGCAGGCGGGGCAGGCTTAGCACAACCTCTTGCGCTGCAACCGCGCCGTTGCACAGCCCGCCCGAAAGCGCCGCCGCCAACAGCACAGGATATGCCACCGCCCGCAAATGGCGGCCGGCAGTGTTGCGCGAAGTTTGGCAAGGTGTCTTGGGCATGGTGCGGGACTGTTCCGTGGGTTCCATCCGATCCGCCGCCGGATAACTGGCAAGCCGTATCGCTTGCGCAGGGCCGGTTGAGAAAGGCGGCGACCAAATGTTACAATAGCCCGGTCAGTGCCGGTTTTCACCCTGACCATCCGTGCAGGCCGGATGGCGCCCGCGATCCGGCTTAATTGGAAAGAATCGTCATGGCGCGGGTGGCGGCCTCGACCCGGCTGTTCGCGCCGAGCAGCCGCATCACCGCCGACATGTGAAACTTTATCGTGCCTTCGCTCAGATCCAGGGCGCGGGCCATGCCCTTGTTCGATTGCCCGGCGATCAGCAGATCAATGATTTCGCGTTGCCGGGGGCTGCACTGCAGCCTTTTGCCGGTGCCGGACGTTGGCAGCCGGTCAATTGATGCAGCGCCACGGTCACAGGTGGTGTCCTGATCCGAAATCTCCATTTGCATTGCAAATTCGACCGGCGTTTTTGTGATGGCATCTTCGGGAAGAAACGGTGGCACATAAACCTGACCGTCACAAATCAGCTCCACGGCGCGGCTCAGTTCGCAAACGCCCAGACCTTTGTGAATGAAACCATGCGCACCGATTTCCAGCGATCTGAGAATATCTTCGCGCCGCCGCGACGCCGAAACGACAACCAGCCGCATATCCGGATATTCGGCACGAATCGCCGAAAGATCCAGCCAGTTCCTCATCCCCACCATGTTGAGATCGAACAAACCGATATCAACAGCACCGACATCGCCCAGCCGATCCAATGCTTCATCAAAGGATTGGGTTTCAATCACTTCGGCAAACCCATTGCGCTCATGCAGGACACTGTGGATGGCGACGCGGAAAAATTCATCGTCGTCAGAAACAAGCGCCCGCGTACGATGATCCTTTTTGATTTTTTTCATCATGCGATACACTTCTCACTCGTAAATCTGTCGCAAAATTCGAGGCGACTGAACTCTTGCCCAGTATGTAACAACGAATTGGCCACAGACAACAGCAAACATGCATAGGTTGTAATTCTGTTGGCAAAAAACCGCCAAACGGGACAGGTCATTTGACCGGGCCATTGGGCCAAGTAGCCAGAGCCCCCCTATTTCGCAATATTAAGACCCTGTCAGAGATGCGTCGGGGCTTTCCCGGACATCCGGGACAGGAACAACAGACGGCCCGCTTTGCCGAACCGTCCCAGAGAGAGGATAATACATGAAAAACCGTCTTGTACGTTTCGTGAAAAGCGAATCCGGCGCAACTGCGATTGAATATGGTCTGATCGCAGGCATCGTCTCGGTCGCAATCATCGCGGCCTTCGCAACATTTGGGGACCAACTCAAAGTTCTGATGACCACGATTGCAACGTCGATGGGGGCCCTCTGACCCGCATCCGCCGTGCGCCACGCTGGCAATCACCAAACCACCAGCTTTCGCCCGGGCCGCGGTGCGGCCCGGACAAACCTGCGCCGGGGCAATCCCGGTGCAGCAACACGCCTGACCGGGAAGGGGTGCGAACACAATGCTGCGTTTTCTGATCCTTTTCGTTGCTCTTGCAGCCGGTGGGATTGCCGCCTGGGTGTCGATGACCATGGTCAGCGTGCCATCGCTGCCCTCTGTCGCCCCTGCGACACCATTGTCGTCAGCCGAGGTGCTGGTCGCCGCTGGCCCGCTGGAACCGGGGGCCGTTCTGACATCCGAGGACATGCGTTGGCAGGTCTGGCCCGAGGCGGCACTTGTCGATGGCTTTGTCATCCGGGCCAATCAGCCCGACGCGCCGGACGGGTTTGTCGGGCATCTGACGCGCGTCGATCTTGCCGCAGGTGAACCGATCCGCGCCGAACGGCTGATCCTCAGCCAGGGTGGCTTTCTGTCGGTCATGCTGGACCCGGGCAAACGCGCCATCGCGGTGCGCATTTCGGCGGAAAGCACGGCAGGGGGGTTCATCATGCCGAACGATCGTGTCGATGTGCTGCGCACCAACAGCGTGCCGGGGCCGTCTGGCCAGGCGCTGATGGTCAGCGAAACGATCCTGCGCAATATTCGGGTTCTGGCCATCGACCAGACCACCGACAGCCCGGCGGGCGGCGCCGTTCTGGGCAAGACGGCCACGCTTGAACTGGAGGCCGACGAGGTTGAGGTTGTCGTCGCCGGCGAGGCATCGGGGCTGTTGTCGCTGTCGCTGCGATCCTTCGCCGACAATGACGATGCCGCCCGCATCGTCGCGCCCGCCCCGCCCGCCGCGACCGTGCGCATCTTTCGCAGCGGCGTCATCGAACAGGTGGTCATGCCTTGAACGTTCCAGTGTCCATCAGCACCGGCAGACGCCTCGGGGTCAACCGGCCGCTTGTTCTTGGCCCCGACATGCGCACGGTGCCCGACGATGCCGAACTGGCCGGACGGGTGCCACGGATTTCGGCCGGGGTGTTTTGTCAAAGTCCGGCGAGCGAAACCGCGTTGCGCGCGGCGTTGGGGGATCGGCGGCTGTCGCGTGTCTCCTCGCACATCTCGGGCGGGGGCATTACGGCGGCCATCGCATTCTGTTCAGCGGCGCCGACCCCCGATCTTTTGATCGTCGAGACAACGGCCGAGGGCGGAGAGATTCTGGCCGGGCTCGACGCCTTGGCGCCGGTCTGTGACGTCGATACAAAGGTCATCGTCATCGGGCGGGCCAATGACATCGGGCTGTACCGCGCGGTGATCGCCAAGGGCGTGTCTGATTACCTGGTCGGGCCGGTTGACAGCCTGTTTGCCATCGCCGCGATCCTGCGGCTGTACCCCGCTGGCACACCGGGGCGATTGGGCCGTATCTGTGCCTTTCTGGGGGCAAAGGGCGGCGTCGGCGCATCGACTCTGGCCCAGAATGTCGCCTGGCGCATCGGCCAGGACCGAAGCGGGTCGGTGATGCTGGCCGACCTCGATCTGCAATTCGGAACGGCCGCGTTGAACCTCAATCTGGTACCGTCGGCCGGATTTGCCGAACAGGCAATGGACCCGAACCGCCTGGACGAGGCGCTGCTGGAACGCACGCTGATCCAGAAAGGCAAATACCTGCACGTCCTGCCCGCGTCGGGCCGCCTGCAAGAGATCGAGCCACCCGAACCGGCAGCGGTGGAAAAACTTCTGGATCTGTCCCGACAGATCTTTCCCGTCGTGGTTCTGGATCTTCCACATCTGCAATCGCCCTGGATGAAGGCGGCATTGGCGGCGGTTGACGATATTGTCATCGTCGCATCGCCCAATCTGGCGAATTTGCGCAACGTGAAATGCCTGTTGGATATTTTCCGCGTTTCGCGCCCGAATGATGCCCCGCCCCGGGTTGTTCTCAATCAGGTAGGTCTCGCAAAACGGGCCGGGGTTTCGCCAGTGGACTTTGCCAGGGGCCTCGAAATCGAGATCAAGACGCAAATTGCCTTCGATCCGAACGCTTTTGCCAAGGCGGCGGGCGAAGGCGAATTGATCGCAGAAACGATGCCGCATTCTGCGGTCGGCCGTGCATTGGCCGCCTTGGCCCGGGATCTGGACACGCGCCACCCACAAAACCGCCCGGCCGTATCTGATGGCGGGTCATGGTTTCATTTACCGTGGCGCGCTGATGGCTGAAACTGTGGCCCTGAAACGAACACGACAGAAATTGAAAGGAAGATAGACATGTCTGATGCAGCTGATTGGGGGCCGTCCGGACCGGCAAACTTGAAGATCGAAACGCCCCACGACGGTGTGGATGACCGCCGGGAATCCTCTGTCGGGTGGTGGATTTTGCCATTTGCAATATTGGGATCGTTTGCTTGGATCGGAATTTTCCGTCTTATTTTCTAGCGGTCCGGCAAACAGGCCACTTGCGTTCTGCCAATTTCCGAATGCGCGACAGGCCCGCGTTTTGCCAGTTCAAGATATCGGGGCGTAAATATCATGTTTGGCAAAAAAGCTGCTTTTGGTGCTCGGCCATTGCCGGTCAGCCCGCCGTTAAAGGCTGTGCCGGTCGTCGCCATTGCCCCGCCAAAGCCGACGCCCGAGCCAACGGCAAAAGCAAGGGTCGAAAAACCCGACACCTATTTCGAGCTGAAAAAAGCAGTCTTCGCCACCCTGATGGAGGCGATCGACATTTCCAGCCTTTCGGTCATGGAACAGAACGATGCGCGCCGGGAAGTGGCCAGCATCACCGGCGACATTCTGACGGCCCGAAAAACGGTGATGTCGGCCAAGGAACAAAGCGATCTTGTCGAGGACATCTGCAACGATGTTCTGGGCTATGGGCCGCTTGAACCGCTGTTGGCCCGCGATGACATCGCAGATATCATGGTGAACGGCACCCGGCACATTTTCATCGAGGTCGCAGGCCGCGTGCAGGAAACCGATATCCGGTTCCGCGACAACGCCCAGTTGCTGAACATTTGTCAGCGCATCGTCAGTCAGGTTGGCCGGCGTGTCGATGAATCCAGCCCGATCTGCGATGCGCGTCTTCTTGATGGCAGCCGGGTCAACGTGATTGTGCCGCCGCTGTCGATCGACGGGCCCACCCTGACCATCCGGCGGTTCAAGAAAGACAAGCTGACGCTCGATCAATTGGTGCATTTCGGGGCGATTTCGCCCGAGGGCGCCGAGATTCTCAAGATCATCGGGCGGATCCGCTGCAATGTGATCATCTCGGGGGGCACGGGATCGGGCAAGACGACGCTGCTGAACTGTCTGACGGCCTTTGTCGATACCCATGAACGCATCGTCACCTGCGAGGATTCGGCAGAACTGCAACTGCAACAACCTCATGTGGTCAGGCTTGAGACGCGGCCGCCGAACATTGAAGGGGTGGGCGAGGTGACAATGCGCGATCTGGTGCGCAACTGTCTGCGGATGCGCCCCGAGCGGATCATCGTGGGCGAAGTGCGCGGCCCCGAAGCGTTTGACCTGCTTCAGGCGATGAACACCGGACATGACGGATCAATGGGCACATTGCACGCCAACAGCCCGCGCGAGGCGCTGTCGCGGCTGGAATCGATGATCACCATGGGGGGGTTTTCGCTGCCTGCGAAAACCATCAAGGAAATGGCGGTGGCCTCGATCGACGTGATCGTACAGGCCGCCCGTCTGCGCGACGGATCGCGCCGGATCACCCATATAACCGAGGTTTTGGGCCTGGAAGGCGAGGTTCCGATCACACAAGACATCTTTGTTTACGACATGGAGGGCGAAGATGCCGAGGGCCGGATCATCGGCACACACCGCGCAACCGGGATCGGCAAGCCGGCGTTCTGGGACAAGGCCCGCTATTACGGCGAGGAAAAGCGGCTTGCAAAGGCGCTGGATGCCGCATCGGGTGGAAACGCATGATCTGCCCGATGCCCCAGCGCCAAAAGGCAGCCTGGCAATGAGCCCGGCACTCACCGCGCTGATCACCTTTGGTCTGGTCACGCTCAGCATGGGCGGGCTTTTGCTGGCGCTTTTCCTGCCGCATCTTTCAGGCAGCAACCGGCTGCGGCTGCGGCGCGATGTGGCCTTGGGCATCGGCGATGGCCAGGCACATCCCGGCGCGGTCAAGGCGGCGGGCGACAGCCGCCGGGTGCATCGCTCGGTCGAGGACACGCTGCGCGACATCGAACAAAAAGGCCGCGCACAGCGCCACTGGGGTTCGCGCGCATCCGTGACGGCCCGCCTGCGGCAGGCCGGGCTGAGCTGGACACCGGCCTTTTATGGCGGCCTGTGTGCCGGGCTGGGGCTGGCCACTGCTGGCGGGCTGTGGGGCGGTCTCGGGGTGGGCGCTGCGGCCAGCGCGGGCCTTGGGCTGGCCGCTGGTCTATGGTTGCCGCACGCCTATGTCGGGATGCAGATCAAACGCCGCTGCACCGCCTTTACCGCAGCTTTTCCCGATGCGGTGGACATCATCGTGCGCGGGGTGCGGGCCGGAATTCCGCTGGCCGATTGCCTGCGCATCGTCGCCACCGAATCGCAAGAACCGGTGCGCAGCGAATTTCAGACAACCGTAGAAGACCTGACAATGGGACTGGCTGTTGAAGACGCGGTTCAGCGCATGTCAGATCGGGTTACCCTGGAAGAGGCGCGTTTCTTTTCCATCGTCATCACAATCCAAACGCGCACCGGCGGCAATCTGTCCGAGGCGCTTGGCAATTTGTCTGTTGTCCTGCGCGACCGTGCCAAGATGCGCGGCAAGATCCGCGCGATGAGTTCCGAGGCCAAGGCATCGGCCGGGATCATCGGTTCGCTGCCGCCGATCGTGTGCTTTCTCGTCTTTCTCACGTCGCCTGATTATGTCGGCCTGCTGTTTTCGACCGTTGCCGGAAATGTCGTGCTGTTGGGGGCGGGCCTGTGGATGCTGTGCGGCATCTTCATCATGCGCCAAATGATCAACTTCGATTTTTGAAGGGTCCACCGTGCAGTTATTCAACCTGATCCAGCATCCCGACACGATCATCGCCCTCTGCGCCGCGGTGGCGGCGGTGCTGGCCGTGTTGGTCGTGGCCTGGCCGTATCTTCAGCGCAACCCGATGGATGAACGGATGCGCCAGATCACCCACCTGCACGAACAGATGCGCCAACGCCAAAGGCAAAACGCCAAACCGGAAAAGTCCAACGCCCGGCCGCTTGTCCGACGGGCGCCACGCAAGATGTTCCTCGACATCGTGCGGCGTTTCGATCTGGCCCGCGAGGCGGACAATGCCGACATCGTTCTGCTGCTTCAGCGTGCCGGATATCGTGGCCGGTCACCGATCATCACATATCTTGCGCTGCGGGTCATTTTTCCGCTGATTCTGCTGTTTCTGTCGGCGTTTTACCTTTTTGTCGCGGTCAAGCCGGATTTCCCAGTCTTCGTTCTTGGCGGCGCTGTCGTTGCCAGCACGGTCGGGGGGTATTTTGTGCCGCTGATGTTTCTGCGCAACCGCACCGCAAAGCGCCAGGTGTCGATCCGCCGCGCCTGGCCAAATGCGCTGGATCTGCTGTTGATCTGTGTCGAATCCGGGATGAGCAGCGAAGCCTCGTTTCGCAAGGTCACGCAGGAAATCGGGTCTGATTCAGCCGCCCTGGCCGAAGAATTATCGCTGACCACCGCCGAACTGGCGTTCCTGCCCGACCGGCGCACAGCCTATGAAAATCTGGCCCGGCGCACGAATATCGATTCGGTCAAATCGGCGATCGTCGGCCTGATCCAATCGGAAAAGCACGGCACCTCACTGGGGCAGGCGTTGCGTGTGCTGTCGCGTGAGGCCCGCGAAACCCGGATGGCCGCCGCCGAACAAAAGGCCGCTGCGCTGCCGCCCAAGCTGACGGTTCCGATGATCGTGTTTTTTCTGCCGGTGCTGTTTGCGGTGATTCTGGCCCCGATGATCATCCAGATGATGCAGGGCTGAGCTGATGGCACACCGCACAAAACCACTACGGCACGGCGTTTCAGATCAGCTTGGCGCATTGGCGCTCGATTTCGGGCAGAGCCAGGCCAACCTGGGCGCGCACGCGTTGGTACGCCTGCGCCGAGCATCCAGCCTCAAGAAACCCCAGACATGCCTCGTGCAGGGATCTGAAACCGATCAATCCGGCGCGGGCACATATGTGATGGATGCTGACCCGCGCATTTTCCGGCACCTCGGGTTGTTCGGTGTCGCCTGCGAAATCTTCGATCAGCCCCCGGCGAAAACTCTCAAGCCAGAACTGCGCCTTTTCCTTGCCGAGAAGATCGGAAAACTGGCAAAACGTCTCTTGGTCAAACAGGAACGCAAACTGCGGCGGGTGGCGATTGTCGACTCGCGTTTCAGAGCAGGGCGTCGCCCGCAGGTCATCGGCATTGACCGTGGTCTCTGAATACATGTCCATATGATGTCCATTGCTCGTTACCGATAACAAACGGGATGAAATCGTAGTTTTTGCTGAAAGTCCAGAATAGAAATGAGAAAATGATGAGCAGACAACCATTGGGCGGCACCCAGAAATTTCCGAAATACCGGATTCCTGTGCGCATCGTATATGCGGATCAGTCGATCATCACGGGCACGGTCTTTGTACGCCAGGGTCAGCGCGTCCTCGACGTGATGTGCGACGACCGGCCGTTTTTTCCTGTCTTGATGGTTTCGGGTACCATTCTGGCCAATAAAAGGCATGTGCGTCAGATTGATATTCTGGGGCTGCCGGAAATTGTTAAAATGCAGGATGACCTGCCCGAATTCGATATGAACTATCTTCGGAACAATTCATGGTGACGCTGATGTGGAAATTTTTGCACTGGAAGGTCGCGGCGCACAAACCGGCGGCGTGTTTCAAATTCACCGCTGTGCGAAAGCCATATCCATGACCGGGTGGGCGCACCCCGGCGCGAAAGGCACGGGCGTTGTCGTTGCACGTCGTGATCCCGCCGTCAAAGCCAACGTGCAATCCGCCGAAAAGGCGAATCTCGCGCCGCACATGGCCGACCGCGACAGGATTCTGGCCAATCTGGCGCACCGCCTGGCCCAAACGCAGGCCCTTGATTTGCGACCGGCGGTGATTTGTATCGCCATCGACAAGATGCGGCCGGTCAATGAAACCAAAGGTTACCTGCATGGCGATCATCTGCTTGACGTATTGCATGAACGATTGTGCACCGCCGTCGCCGGCATCGCCGAGATTGGCCGGATAAGCGGCGATGAGTTTGTCGTCCTGCCACTGCGCAACCTTGGTTCTGTGGAACAATCCACCGACGGTGCGATGCGGCTGGCCCGAATGCTTCTTGAGATCGTGCAACAGCCGTTGCACTTCGGGGTGCATGTCGACTGGATGACCGCCAGTCTGGGCGTGTCGACAGCCACCGCAAGTTCAACGGCCGAGCGTTTGTTGCAAGAGGCAGACATGGCCCTTGCGAAAGCCAAGGCCGACGGCGGCAATCAGATCACAATTTTCGCGCCGGGTATGCGCGCCCGGCTGCGAAACCGCACCCAGCTTGAAACCGACCTGCGGGCGGCGATCCGGAACGGCGAGTTTCTGCTCTACGCCCAACCACAGGTGGTTGTCCGTGACGAAATTGCGACCATCACCGGGCATGAAATTCTGGTACGCTGGAACCATCCAAGGCTGGGCTTGCTCGCTCCATCACATTTCATATGTCAAGCGGAAAAGACCGGGATGATCCGCGACATCGACCTGTGGATGGTCGAACAGGGCTGCCAATTGTTGGCCCGCTGGGCGAAAGATCCGATGCGCAGGCATCTGAGGGTTTCGGCCAACGTCAGCACGCTGCATTTTCGCGATCCGACCTTCGCCGATAGAATTGCCGCAATCATCGCCAAGGCCGGTGCGCCGATGCAAAGACTGACCCTCGAAGTGACGGAAACGCGGGATCTCGAGGATGTGGTGCTGGCCGAGGAAACCATGCAGCGTCTGCGACAGATGGGGTTGTCGCTGTCGCTGGATGATTTCGGCACTGGATTTTCATCGATGAGCTTGTTGCGGCGGCTGCCCTTCAGCGAAATCAAGATCGACCGTTCCTTCGTCGCCGGCCTGCCGGGCGATCTCAGGGCCTCGGAAATCGTCGCCCATATGATCCGGCTCTCAAGGGGGCTTGGCCTTGATATCATCGCGGAAGGTGTCGAAACGCCCGCGCAGATGCAATGGCTTTTGCACAACGATTGCTGTTCGGTGCAGGGGTTCCTGTTCGGCCGCCCCGAGCGGGTAAATCATGTGCCCGATGGCGCAGGGTGACATGGTGGATTATCGCTTTCGAGAGGTGGTCCCGGTTTTTCTACCAGTTCTGTGCCGCGCAGCGCTCTGGCTTGAGGTTTACATCATGCGGCACGTTTCAGGTGTGGTTCGCGGGTAGCACAGGCATCGGCCGTCGGGCCACGGCATTGGCGGCGGTGGTCAAGATGAACCGGCGTCGTCGCAGCGCGAAAATTCGGCGGTCATCCGCTGACGGCAGATGCCGCGCATGTCAACGATCAACGGGTCGTCGATCAGGAACGCCGAGCAACCGAAGTAAACCTTTACACTTTGCAACTCGTCAATCCGGCGGGTGGTTATCCGCGCATTGTCGGCTGGGGCAACCCATTCCGGCACTACGGCATACCCCACGCCTTCGTTGACCAGTGCCATGATGCTGGTACAGCCCGAGGCCGAAGTCACGATGTTGGGGGGGTGCCCGAAGGCTGCGGTCAGAAGATCCTGCGCGCGCGAACGGATTGTCTGGCCGGGTTCGTAGGTGATGAACGGGCGCTGGGCAAGCGCGGTCAGCCCTTCGTTTGCGATGCCGTCGAACGGCCACGCGGTGGGGTGAACCAGCGACAGATGGTATTCGCCCAGCAGGATCTGCGAAATGCCGGGGTCGCCAAAAAACCGTTCGCTGACGCAAGCGTCAAGCTCGCCGTTGCGCATCAACGTCTCAAGCGTGGTGTCGCGTTCAAAAAAGGTAAGCCGTGTGTCGGGGTGGTGGCTGCGGAAATCCGATACGACGCCGGGAAAGAAATGGTGGAACAGCGCCTGTGGAACGCCGATGCGCATGACCGAATGCACGTCGCGCATCAACAGCCCGATCCGGGCGAGGATGGTGTCAAGCTCGGCCCCCAGCGTCGCCTGAAGCGCGCGCCCCGGTGCCGTCAGCGTTACGCTGCGCGATCCTTTTTCGGCCTCAACCAATTGTTTGCCATAAAGCTGTTCCAGCCGCCGGACATGGTTTGCCGCCGATTGGTAGGAAATGTTCAGCAGCCGTGCGGCACCGGAAAACGATCCTGTTTTTGCGACAAGATGGAACGTTTGCAACAGGGAAATGTCAATCTTTGGCGTGGCATGTTGCGTCGCCTTTCCTGCCATGAAGCGTTCGTCCAACTGTTTCTCCAAGGGCAGGTGCCGCGCCGAGCAGGGCCGCGCAATGTCGGCTCTTTCGCAGCAGGTCAAGCCGCAGATGTTCATGATGAAGCACGCCGCCCGACGGCGCAAGGCCACGGACCAGAATGTCGACCACGGCGCAGACATGTGCTGCGGACACTTCCGAAACGGCAGAGGTTACCAAATGTCCGCCCCCCTCAACAGCGTCGAAGATCCGTGTCAGGTGGCGTGGTGCTTCGGGATTGTGGTCGACGATATGGATCAGCACCCGGTCACGTTCGATCTTGGCCAGCCCGTTCATCAGCAGGTTGCGGAACATGTACAACCGGTCGCCGAGCCGCAGGTCGTCAAGCAGGAAAAGAATATAGTCAAGGTGACCCGGATAGCGCAGCGTCTTGAACCTGAGGCCCGCAAGCTGCCCCGCCGAGCGTTGGACAAGATCGTCGAGGCTTCCCGATGTCGAGAAGGCCTCGTAAGCCGTGCCGTCGATCTGCACGGTTTCCACGTCGCGCAAAGGCGGGCGGCTGACGATCTCGCCTGCCTCCAGCGACAGGCAGGGGCGGGTGTATTCGTCCATCAACCCATCAAGCCCCCACAGATTGCCATAGCCCAACCGATTGGTTTTCAGGGCGGGCAAAACGCCGACATAGGCCGTGATGTCGGCATCTCGGGTGCCGGATCGGATCATCCCGTCGACCAGCGCGGGCACCAGGCCGGGCGCAAGGCCGCATCCCGGCGCCAGACATTGGCCGGGTTTCAGCCCCTGTCCGAAACTGTCGGGTGTGATCGGGCTGCCCTCGCACAGATCGACATAGTGGCACCCGGCCTCGATGGCCGCCCGCGCCACCACGGGCGCGACCGATGCGGGGGCGGCGCACACCACGCAGGCCGCATCGCGCAGGATCGGCACAAGCGCCGTCGCATCGCTGCCGCTGGCCTCGTCCCCCGGAATGCCCGCCGCCCGCAGAGCCGAGACCCGCCCATAATCGACATCAACCACAAAAGGCGCAAAGCATGGGTCGGCGGCCAGCCGTGTGAGGATCGCCGTTCCGGCGCGACCACCGCCAACCACGACGATCTTTTGCGCCTGACCGGCAGGGCTGTCGTGTATCTTGGCCATCAGGCGTGGAACCGGGCCAGAAATTGGCGCAGGCGTTCCGAGCCGGGGTTTGCCATAACTTGGGCGGGTGGCCCTTGTTCGGCGATGACGCCCTTGTCGATGAAGATGACACGATCGGCAACGTCGGCTGCAAAGGCCATTTCGTGGGTCACCAGAACCATTGTCATCCCGCCCTCGGCCAGTTCACGCACCACCGTCAAAACCTCGCCCACCAGTTCGGGGTCAAGCGCGCTGGTCACCTCATCGAACAGCATCACGTCAGGTTTCATCGCCAGGGCCCGCGCAATGGCGACGCGCTGTTTTTGGCCACCTGACAATTGGCTGGGATAGGCGTCGCATTTGTCGGACAATCCGACCTTGGCCAAAAGTTCGCGTGCGAAGGCCTCGGCGCTCTGGCGGTCCTCCTTCAGGACGACGCGGGGGCCCTTGGTGACATTCTGCAACACCGTCAGATGTGGAAACAGGTTGAAGTGCTGAAAACACATCCCGACACGTCGCCGCAAGGTGCCGACCCCGATCTCGCCATCCTTGTCGCGGAACCGCTTTGTCACGTTTTTTCCCTGAAACATGAAAGTGCCGTCCGTCAGCAGTTCCATCATGTTCAGGCAGCGGATGAGCGTCGATTTGCCTGATCCGGATGGCCCGATGATGGCCAGCACCTCGCCTGTTGGAAGATCAAGGTCGATGCCCTTGAGAACCTTCAGCGCGCCATAGCTTTTGGTGAGGTTGCGCACCGAGATCACGGGGGTTTGCGTGTCAGTCATGTAACATGTCCTCGGTGTGGGGTCAGTCGCTGCGGCGCATCCGGCGCTCGAAGCTGTCGGCAAACTGGGTGAGCGGGAAAAGCATCACGAAATACAGCAGCGCCGCGATGGTATAGGATTCCAGCGGCCGATAGGTTTCGCTGTTCACGATGTAGGTCATATAGGTCAGGTCCGCGACCGACACGACGTACAGCAGCGAGGTGTTCTTCAACTGGATCACGGATTGGTTGATGAAGGCCGGCAGCATTTTCTTTACCGCCTGTGGCATGATGATGTGAAACATCGCCTCGGGGCCTGACATGCCGACGGCCAATGCCGCCTCGCGCTGGCCTTTGTCGATGGCGTTGATCCCACCACGGATGATCTCGGCATAGAACGCCCCGACATAGAGCGACAGCATCAGCAATCCGGCCATGTAGTTCGGGATGGTCACCCCGATCAGCAGCGGCAAGGCATAATAGGCCCAAAGGATCTGAACCAACAACGGTGTACAGCGGAACACCTCTTGATAGGCGCGCGCGATCAGCCGCAATGGCCAGAAGCGCGACAGACGGGCAAAAGCGGTCAGCAGCCCGACGACAAGGCCCAGCAAGATCGAACCCACCGTGAAAAGGGCGGTAACCTTCATTCCCTCAAGGAACAGGTCGAACGACATGGCGACCGTATAGAAATCCCAGTTGTACATCGGTGGTCCGTCCTCGACGAGCGCTGTGGCGACACAGCGTGGGGGTCAGGTGCGGCCCGCACAAGACGCGCGGGCCGGTGTGGGGATGTCGCGCCGGATGCGCTCAGCCGCCCAGATCGAAACCTGCGGGCAGATCGCTGAACGCGATGCCGAAGGGCGCAAGGCTTTCGACGATCCAGGTCTGGTTGTTGCCGACGCGCCGGTTGTAATCGGCCCAGGCCGAGATGAAGCGTTGGAACACCACGTCACTGGCGTGATGGATGCCGATCACCGAGGGCGAAGACAGCATTGGCGTTGGAACATGCACCTTGCCCAACGCCTCGTTGCGTTTCGTCATCACCATGCCGTTCAGCACCGTGTTGACCAGCGCATCCGCCCGGCCCGTCGCCACGGCGACGATCGCCTCGTCGCGGGTCTGGAACCGCAGCACCTTTGCATCGGGCAGATACTGGCGCGTGATGTTGTCCTGCGCCGAGCCCAGATCGACCGCGAAGGTCAGGTCGGGATCGTTCAGGTCTGCCCAGCTGCGCCCGGCCATCTCTTCTTTCGGGGAAACGATGACGAAGCTGTTGAAGTAGGTCGGCGAGGAAAAGTTGATTGACAACGCCCGCGTCGGCAGTGCCGTCAGCGCCAGCGCAATATCAGCCCGGCCCGACTGTACGTCGAGGATCGAGTTCGCCCAGCTCGATTCGACCACCTCAAGCTCGACACCCATCGTCTCAGCGATGTCGCGCCCCATCGCCACGGCAAAACCGGTCCATTCGCCAGTCCGCGGATCGCGGGCAAAATAGGGTGGTTCGTTCAGAATACCGGCCATTCGCAGCGTACCGCGGTCGCGGATGTCATCGACACTGGTCTGGGCCTGGGCTGTCGTGATTGTCAGGATGGTCGCGGCCGCAGCCAGAACCCCCTTGAGCACGGATTTCATAGTCATCATGGACACTCCTCTCTGTCGCAAGCGGCCGGAGGTCGCCCGACCAGTTGTGGAAGCTGTGGACGGGCCACCCTCGGCCCGCCCTGCGACAACACGACCGTCAAGCAGGCAACAAGGCAATACAAGAAAACGGGGCCAACCTACAAAAATTATTGTGAATGTCTGTTGGTGTCGGCCCGATGTGCCAAAAATGTTGGCATCAGAAATTCATCCTCCAACATTTATTGCATTTCCGCAGCGCTTTTTTGGATCGAAATGCCGGCCCCTCTGTCGTTACGCTGTGAGGGCGAATGTTGACCGGCGGCTTTGCCCGCCGCGCCCATCGTCTAGGAGAGGCCCGTGGCACCGAGCACATCATACGACCTGATCATTGTTGGCGGCGGCATCGTCGGTGCCTCTGTTGCCTGGCACGCCACGCAGGCGGGATTGCGCACGCTGGTCATTGATGCGACGGGGCCTGCTGCGGGGGCGTCGGGTGCCTCGGATGGGGCGGTGGCGGTTGCGACCAAAAAACCGGGGCTGATGGCCGCACTGGCCGGTGAATCGTTGCGCTATGCGATCGCGCTGTCGGGTGTCGGCGGGGTGCTGAACGGTTGTTTTCACCGGCGCCCCAGCTTTTTGTTCGCCACGCATCCGTTGGAACTTGCCGCACTTGACAGGCTGGCCCGCATGTTGGCCGAGCCGGGCCTGCCGGTGACCCTCAAGGCCGATACGGGTGCCCGACAGGCGGCGGTTTCAGGGCTGGGCGATGCGGTTCTGCGTGTGCTGGAACTGGACGGTGAAGGGCATATGACCGGATATGATGCAACATTGGCCTTCCTGCGCGCCAGTGGTGCCGATCTGCGCTGGCCCTGTCGGCTGGACGGGTTCGACACCCGGAACGGTCGCGTCGATCTGCACACGTCCCGGGGTGTGCTGACAGCGGCGCGGCTGGTGATCGCCAATGGTCTGGGCGCGGCGGCGCTGCTGCCTGATCTGCCGATTTCGCCACGCTCGGGGCAGCTTGTCATCACCGAACGGGCGGCGCCCATGGGCTTTCCGCATCTTGCGGGTGCCCTGACCTCGGCGGCGTATCTGCTGGACAAGACAACGGCCCAGCCCACGACGGGCCTGCCTGCGCCGGTTGTGATCGACCCGCTGACCACCGGCCAGCTTCTGATCGGCAGCAGCCGCGAGGACGGGGGAAATTCCCAAAGCACCGATTTTGCCGCGGTCCGCCGCATCCTGCACAGCGCTGTCGCCTGTCTGCCGGCCCTGTCGCAGCGGCGGATCATCCGGGTCTTTGCCGGGGTCCGGGCCGCCTGTGGTGACGGAATCCCGATTGTGGGGGCCTTTTCAAGTGCCCCGAATGTAACGGTTGCAACCGGGTTTGAAGGTGATGGAATCTGCCTCGCGCCCTTGATCGGCCGCGAAGTGGTGCGCGGTCTGTCGGGGCAGGCGGTTTTGCCCGGCCTCGCGGCGCTGTCGCCGGATCGTTTCAACAGCAAACAGGTTTCGATCAGATGAGCGGCACAATCATATGGAATGGAAAAAGCATACCCTTTGAATCGGGTGAAACCGTGGCGCAGGCATTGATGCGGGTGGGCGTCCTGCGGTTCGGCGCGACAGGCAGTGGTCAGCAGCTTGGGCTGTTCTGCGGGATCGGGCAATGCCAGTCCTGCCTTGTCGAAATCATTGGCGGTTCCCCGCGCGAAGCCTGCCTTACGCCCTGCCGTGACGGTCTTGCGCTGCGTCCGATCGGAGGCGTGTGTGATGTCTGAGCGCCGTGTTCTCGTCGTCGGCGCCGGGCCTGCGGGCCTGTGCGCCAGCCTTGATCTGGCCGCCGCGGGCCTTGCCGTGGTTCTTGTTGATCGCGCGCCACGGCTGGGCGGTGCTGTCTATCCCGAACGTGTGACGGCCCATTCGGGACCACCCGCCGCCTATCCGCAGGGCAAGGCCCTGATCGCGGCGATCCGCGCACAGGCCAACCGGATCGACATTCGTACCGGTACAACCTTTGCCGGCATAGACGGCGGCGGCACAGTGGCGCTGACCGGCGCCCACGGGCTGATGCTGCGTCCGGCTGCGGTGATTCTTGCCACTGGTGCGCGCGAGCTGGTGCAACCCCGGCCCGGTTGGACCCTTCCGGGTGTAACCACGGTGGGCGCTGTTCAGGTTGCGCTCAAGACTGCCGGGCAGGTGCCGGAAGGGGCCATGGCAATTGCCGGGTCGGGGCCGCTGCTGTATGCGCTGGGGGCGCAATTGGCGCGGGCCGGCCGACCGCCCCTGGCGGTGATCGACGCGGCGCACCCGGCGCGGCATCCGCTGCAGGTTCTGCGGCTGCCCCTGCCCGTGTTGCGCGAAGCCGTTGGGTATCTTCTGACGCTGCGCCGGGCCGGTGTGCCGGTCTTGAGCGGCACACATCTTGCGCAGATTGCGCAGGAAGCGGGCCGTTTGCGCCTGACGCTGGATCGGTCGGGCCGGATGCGCGAGATTGTGGCAGACCGGGTGGCGCTGCACGACGGCATTGCGACCAATGATTACGGACAGACCGGCGCCGCACCGATCCCGCTGGTCGCGGCTGGCGACTGCAACGAGGTGCTGGGCCGTTTCGGGGCTGCCGAAGACGGGCGTCGCGCCGCCGCTGCGGTCATCACGGCGTTGGGGCGGGGCGCGCCGGGCGCACGGGATTGGCGGTTGACGCCATATCGAGTGGCCCAGACGGCACTGGCAAAGATGTTTGCCCATGATGGCCGTGACCGGTTGGCCCGGCTGCCCGACGACACGGTGATCTGCCGCTGTGAAAACCGCACCCTTGCCGATCTTTCCGGCATGGCGCCCGAAGAACGCACGCCGCGGCTGTTGCGCCTGACCGGACGCTTCGGGATGGGGCCGTGCCAGGGGCGTGGCTGTCTCGATTGGGTTGCGGCGTTGGCCGACACTGGCCGCCCGCCCGCTGACTTCATGGGCGACGTGCGCGGTGCGCGCTGGCCCGTTGCCCCGATCCCGATTGCCGATCTGCTCGCTGCCGAAGACAGCATGGACGGCCCCATGACAATGCAAAAGGATACCCATCCATGACCCTCTCTGCCAAGCTTGCGCCGACCGGTGCGAATGACAGCGTGACTGTGTGCAACCCCTATGACGGCGCCGTGGTGGGGCACGTTGCTGTAACGTCCCGTGCCGGGATCGGGGCGGCCGTTGCGCGCGCCGCCGTCGCCGCCGAGGCGTTCCGCTTTTCCACCCCGCATGAACGCCGGACGCTGTTGAACGCCATCGCCGATCGCATGGCGGGCGAGGCTGAAAGACTGGCCCAGACGGTTTCGGCCGAGATGGGCAAGACCATCACCGAGGCCCGCAACGAAATCCGCCGCGCGCAGAACACCCTGCGCCTGTCCGGCGATGCGGCGACATTTCTCGATGGCGAGGTGATGCATTGCGGGATCGTCGAAGGCGGGGTTGACCGGCAGGCGGTCGTCACCCTTGTGCCCACAGGGGTTGTCGGGGCGATCACGCCTTTCAACTATCCGGTCAACCTGCTGTGTCACAAGCTGGGCCCGGCGCTGGCTGCGGGCAATGCCATTGTGGTCAAGCCGTCACCCAAGGCGCCGCTGGCCGCGCAGATGCTTGTCGAACTCTGTCACCAGGCAGGTGCGCCGCGCGACCTGATCCAGATCGTACATGGCGGGGCCGGGGTGGCCATCGCGTTGGCCGAGGCCCCGATTGACCTTCTCAGCTTTACCGGCGGTGCGGCGGCGGGCCTTGCCTTGAAACGCGCCAGCGGGCTGGTGCGCTGCCTGATGGAGCTGGGCGGAAACGACCCGCTGTTTGTCATGCCCGATGCCGATCTGCCGGCGGCGGCGCGCACTGCGGTGGGCCAACGCTATGAGATCGCCGGGCAAAGCTGTGCGGCCGTCAAAAAGCTGTATGTCCATGAGGCCATTGCAGAAGAGTTCACCGAGATCCTGCTGGCGCATGTAGATGCAGTGGTCGTTGGCGATCCTGCCGATCCAGCCACGGTGATGGGGCCGGTGATTGACGCTGACGCCGCAGCCGAAGTCGAGGCGCGGATCGCGGCGGCCTGTCAGGCGGGTGCCACGCTGTTGCGCGGCGGGCGGCGTGGCGCGACAGGGTTCGATCCGGTCGTGGTGGCCGATGTGGATCCCGCAAGCCTGTTGATGCGCGAAGAAACCTTTGGCCCCGTCCTGTCGATGCGCCGCTTTGCCGATCTGGGCGCGGCGGTGGACGAGGTGAACGCCGCCGGTTTCGGTTTGCAGGCGGGTGTGTTCACCAATGATCACCGCGCGATCCGCGATCTGACACGCCGGCTGCGGGTCGGCGGGGTGATGATCAACGAAGGCCCTGATTTCCGGGCTGAACATGTGCCGTTCGGCGGGGTGCGCAAATCGGGTCTGGGCCGCGAAGGCGTTCGGATCGCCACCCGTGAGATGAGCGAAACCAAGGTCGTCATTGACTGAAAGGAAGACCCGAGATGCGGATCACGATTTTTGGGGCGACAGGTCGCGTTGGCGCGGCGCTGTTGGACAGTGTGCAACAGGCCGCCGACCTGACATTGGCCGAGGCGATTTCCGCCTCGGGGCAGGCGGGCAGCGTCGCCTTACCCAAGGCGCGGCTGACCGATACGGATGTCATCGTCGATTTCTCGTCACCTGCGGGCACCATGGCGCTGCTGGACAGGCTGGCTGGTTGCGCGGTGCCGGTTGTTGTCGGCACCACCGGGTTCAGCGCGGCCGAGTCGGAAGCGTTGGAGCGTGAGGCCGCCCACCGCGCGATCCTTGTCAGCGCCAATTTCACCAAGGGGTTCGAAATATTCGCCGATTGCGCCCAGCGCCTTGCCCTTGGACTTGCCGATGCGGCCATAACCGTGGGCGAAATCTATAACGCGCAGAAGAAACCCGTCGCCTCTGGCACGACACAGCGGTTGGTCACGCTGCTGGCCGAGGGTGGTCGTTCGATTCGCACAGACATCGGCCGGGTCGGCAACACCGCCGGCGTGAATACAGTGACGCTGGATTACGGCGTCGCCACAATCCGGCTGGAATTGGCGGTGCAGAGTCGCGCCGCTTATGCCGAGGGCGCGCTTGATGCTGCGCGCTGGCTCGTGGGCCGACCTGCCGGTTTTTACCGGCTCAAAGACACACTCGACACTGGACAGGAAACCTGATGACCGACCAATCCCGCCTTGATGGCGTATTTACCGCCCTTGTCACCCCTTTTACCGCGACTGGTGGCATCGACTGGCCCGCCTTTGAAGCGCTGATCGAGCGGCAGATCGAGGCAGGCATCGACGGCCTTGTCCCGGTTGGCACAACCGGCGAAGCCGCAACCCTGTCAACCGACGAGGCCGAGGCCGTCATCGCCCGCACCGTCGCGCGGGCCAAGGGACGGGCCTATATCCTCGCCGGAACAGGATCGAATTCAACCGCCAAGACGCTGGAGGCGACACGCCGCGCCACGGATCTCGGGGCCGACGGTGTGCTGGTCGTCACGCCCTATTACAACAAACCGTCGCAACCGGGGCTTGTCGCCCATTTTGGCGCGGTTGCGGATGCAACACCACTTGATGTGGTCCTCTATTCCGTGCCGGGCCGCACCGGCATCGCGATTGCGCCGGAAACCGCCGGGCGGCTCAGTGCCGACCACGCCAATATCGTTGCCATCAAGGAGGCGGGCGGCGATGCTGCGCGGGTGTCTGACCTGCGGCGCGCGGCGCCGGGTCTGGCGGTGCATTGTGGCGATGACGGGCTGGCGCTGGCTTTCTTCGCGCTTGGCGCTGTCGGGCTGACCAGCGTGTTTTCCAATTTCGATCCGCAAATCTGCATTGCATTGCATCACGCGTGGAAACGCGGCGATCACGATCTGGCGTTGGCGATCCACGACACGCTGCGCCCGGCGGCTGAGGCGATGTTCATCGAAAACAGCCCGGCCCCGGTCAAATACGCGATTTCGACCGAAGGCTTTGCGCCAATCCATGTCAGATTGCCACTGGCCGAGATGTCGGCTGCTTCTGTCGAGACAGTCAATCGGATTTTGGCAGAGTTTCGCGCGAAACGACCGGCCTTCATTGCGGATCAGGGTGCGCTGCGGGCGGCGAGAGTCTCGGTTTGAATTGCCCTCCTTCGGTTCGGGGACCGGGCCGATCACCCGAACCAGATACTTTTCGCCATCGCCCAGCGACATCGGCAAGGGCGCGACGCCGACACCGGCTTTGGCGGCATAGGTCAGGCCCAGCACGCTGGTGTTGCGCGCGGCATGGGTGGCACCGGGGGCTACCTCCGAGAATCACGAAACGCTGCGATGCTTGTTCATGCTTTCTTCGAACGCGATGAGCGGATGGCGGGCAAGATCAGCGATGGTGGCCGGCGCGCCGTGCCGTTCGATGTATTGGTGGCTGGCCGAGATCGCCCAAAGCGAGTCCGCGATCTTGCGGCCCACCAGGATGCTGTCGTCGCTATCGCCTGACCGCAACGCAACATCGGCCCCGCCCTTGGCCAGATCGACATATTGGTCGCTGAGCACAAACTCTGCCTTCCGGCCGGGTTTTTCGCGTGGAACCGGTCCAGAATGCCCGATTGGGTCGGCCGTAAGGCGATCGGTTCGGGGCAGGTCAGGCGGATCATCGCGATATGGGCGCGGCCCGGATCGCGCAGGGACTGCTCAAAACCATCCGCCGCTGCGGTGACGGCCTGAGCCTGAGGCAGGATGACTGTGCCAAGTTGGGTCAGTTGATTGCCCGAAGGCAAACGCTCCACCAGCCGTTGGCCCAATTGCGCCTCAATGTCGGCCAGCCTGCGCTGCACGGTGGATTGATTGACGCCCAGCACCTTGGCCGCGGCAAGCGTGCTGCCCGCCTTTGCGACCGCCAGAAAAAAGCGCGGATCGTTCCAGTCGAACATCGCCGCCCCCCCCGCAAATCTGCGGCTGTCTGTCTGCGAAAAACAAGTGTATCTTTTCCCCAAGGCGAAAAAATTACCGACCCACTTCAGACACCGAACATTCCCGGCAATCGCAGACCGATATGCGTGACGGCAACGCGCCGCCCGGCTGCGGCCCGGACGGGCTGGCAATTGGCCGCGAAGGTGGTCTGACCATCTGTCACATCGGTCTCGGCACGATCTGGCAACTCAACCCGCGCGGTGAGATCGTGCGCCGGGTGGCGTCGCCCGAAGGGTTGCACACCACGAACGCGGTGTCCGATTGGCCGGTCAGGAAGCGGGATCGCGCCCCAAATCTTGTCATGATCCGCGCAACGGATCGCTGCCGGCGCGCAGGACTCTTCGCGCGCAGTATTCACGTCGCAGCCATTGGCTGTTATCATCGGCGTAACGAAGTACATCCGCTCAATCGTCTCTGGGGCTGCGGTTTCTCATCCTGCGGCCCAAGGTTCGTTTGGCAGATTGCAGGCCCGCAATGCCGGAGCAGCGCTCCGGACGTCACATGATGCAAGACAGGAAAACGACATGTCCGAGAAACCAATCGTAATCACCATGGGCGATCCATCGGGGGTCGGAGCCGAGGTGACCGTCAAGGCGTTGGCGAGCCTGCCTTCTCAAGATCGCTCAAACTATAGAGTGATCGGAGACCGACCGACACTGGAGCGGGCTTTGGCGGCCTGCGCAATCGACCTGCCGATCGCCGAGTTTGGTACTGCGGCGCCAGTCGGGGCAATTTCCGTAATCCATGTGCCGGTTGAAGGTCTGCCGGCCACCTTTGGCACGCTGTCCGCCGCCTGCGGTGAGGCGTCGTTTCGGTTCATCGAAAGGGCGGTGGAGATGTCGATGCAGGGCGATGCAGCCTGCATCGTCACGGCACCGATAAACAAGGCGGCGCTGAATTCGGCTGGGCATCACTATGACGGTCACACCGGGATGCTGGCGCATTTGACCGGCGCAAAATCCAGCTGGATGCTTCTGGCGTCGCCGACGCTGAACGTGCTGCATGTGTCGACCCATGTTTCGCTTCGGGATGCCATCGGGCGCGCAACGCCCGACCGGGTTCTGGCGACGATCCGCACGGGGCACGTTCACCTCAGGCGGATGGGGATCGAAACTCCGCGCATTGCGGTCGCCGGGATCAACCCGCATTGCGGTGAGAACGGACTGTTCGGCGATGAGGACGACATCCAGATTGCCCCCGGTGTGGCGATGGCGAAAGCCGAAGGGATCAACGTCGAAGGCCCTATTCCGGCAGACACAGTGTACCACCGCGCCAACACGGGTTCGTTCGATCTGGTGATCGCGCAGTATCACGATCAGGGACATATTCCGATCAAGCTTATCGCCTTCGACACCGCGGTCAATGTTTCGCTGGGCCTGCCGATCGACCGCTGTTCGGTCGATCACGGAACGGCATTCGACATTGCCGGGACCGGCAAGGCGAACCATGTCAACATGCTTGCCGCGCTCGACTATGCGGGCAAGCTTGTTGCGGGTCACCGCTGAGCGAAGGAAACAACGGTCAGTCGGCCCTTGGGCGCGCACGGCCATCCTCGGGTCAACCGGTTGTGGCGACCAGCTTGCGCGCAACCTCATGAAGGGTGTCCGGCATTCCGAAGCCGCCGGATTTGGTGATCAAGGTCAGCCCCGGACGCCCGTCAATCATCCGCGACACCGGAAGGCCGGGCAGGATTTCCCCCGCAACCTCGACAAGAGTGCAGTTCAGTTCGCGCAGGACGGCGGCCGCGCTTTCGCCGCCGCAGACAAGAAGTGTGGCGGGTTTTCGGCGCATCAGCAAGGCGCGGATACCCTCGGCAAATGTCTTTCCGGCAAGCTCTGGCGTCACCGGTTCTTTGCCGGGGCTCATCTGCACCATCAGGATGGGTGCGGTGTCACAAGGCAGAGCGGGAACGACACCGTTGGGGGCAAGAACGGGGTCAAATCCCTTCAATTGGACAAGTGTCACCGGATCACGCGAACCGATCACCAAAAGCGCCGGTGCCGCCGCGTGGGGTGGCGGCACTGAACCGGAGCGGCCGGCCACGCGCCGCGCCAGTGCCTCGGCCAGACCGGCAGCGCCGACAAACAGGGTTGAAAGGTCAGCCGTCGCAACTGCCGCGTCCAGATCTTCTTGTCGCGCGGCATCCAGAATTGTGCCAGCGCCCCGCACCCCGATCTTGCTTGCGACCGGTATCGGCTCGCTCACACCGGTGCCGCAGACCGCACCGTTTCGCACGAACCGTCCCAGACGCGGGATCGCCGGACAAATCAACGCATCGGGCCGGTGCTGCGCCAGAACGCCCATCTCTGCAATGATATGTCCCTTCAGCCGACTGTCCACCTTCTTGAACACGATCACATCGCGCCAGTGCGGGATCAACCGGGCACGTTCAAGCACTGCCGTCAGGCGGGCAACGGCCTGAGTTTCCTCCAGATCCCGGCTGTTTGTCGAAACCGCGACAACCTCTGGATCATGGGTGATCGCCCGGCCCACCGCTTCTGGCGTGCACGCGCACAGCACGGACATCCCCCGCGCAGCAAATGCAACCGAAGCGTCCAGCGCGCCGGTGAGATCATCGGCAATCAGAATAATCTTCATTGGAGGTACACGGTCAGGAAGGAAGCTGTGCTTTCAAGGCGTAGTCAGTTATTGCACGACGTGCGCAGGATGAAAATGTCCAGAAGCTCCGTCACATTGATTTCAGAATGGCGGCCCGACCTGCGTGATCCATGGTATGATGGCTGGCCATTCCTTGCGATGATGGACCCGTTCTGCGCAATCTTGGGCGGATTGACCGACAGTCTGAAACTATGGTGAGCCTCGTTTTGAGCGAGGGTGCCGAGATGCCAACGGGACGACTGCCGATGCGCCGGATACCAGATGTACGATGGTTGAAATATGCGCGGGGATGAGCGAGAAGGCGATCGCCACCTCGCTCGGTCTTGTAAAGGGAACCGTTGGGGCGTTACTCGGGCGGGCGTGGACAGCGGGGCTGACCTGGCCGCTTTCACCCGCTCTGACCGATGACGACCTCGAGTAGCTGTTATTCCCGGCGCCGCCGCCGGTGCCGGACGGGGAGCGCCCTGTGGCTGATTGGTGCCTCGTGGATCGGGAACTGCGGCGCCCGGCGGTCACGCGCGCCCTGCTCTGGGAAGAATATCGTGCGGCCCATCTCCCTGGCTTTGACTTCGCGTGGTTTTGCGAGCATGACGAGGCGTGGAAGGGCCGGGTCCGGCCGACGACGCCCATCTTCCGTGGGATATTCAAGTCACGCTCGATGTTGGATGTCACCGAGAACTGACCCATTGACCCGCATGGCGAAATTTTCGGTATCGGTGGCATCTTCCGGGCGGCCGACCTTTGACAGGCCAGGGCCTGTTGACGTTTATTTCAGGCGAATGATGGTTGCCGCCAGTCCTGGTTCTTGGAGCAATCGCTTCGTCCTTCCATCTGAGAAATAGAGGAAAATTAGAGCGGCGGACAACTATGCTGGCATAGGGGGGCAGGCGCCCACCGAGAGCATCGCGGTCATGAGGGCGGCGTCCAGCATCTGGCGGCGTATGTCAGGGGTGGTCTCCGATGCTTGATGCCGTTCCGCGAACCGCCCGGCGCGTTCACTGGTGCGGCGCAGGTTGAGAAGGAACAGGGCGATGGTGAGTGTACCAGCAGCAGGCTCAGCGCTTTGCGGACCACGCCGCTGGTGAGAAATGCGGGCATCCAGCGGGTTGCGCCGACAGAACTTCCGGAACCCGGCTACAGCTTTGACGATGAACGGCTCGAGCTTGTCCTGTCGATCAAGCCGAAGGTCGTCAGTTTTTACCTCGGTAGCCCCGAAGCGTGGTTCGTCGGGGGTATGGCGCGGAACGAATGGCAGACCTTCTGGCGCGTTGGCGACCGGCACAGGCCCTGGCAAGTCCTGAATACAGGCAACGCCAAAACGATTTCTCACCGACCGGCCCGTCACATGTCAAGCAATGAGGCCAGTGCGCTGCGTGAACGGGTCACGTCGGCGAGGGTGTAGCGATCCAGCGTCGCAAAGAACGCCTCTTGCGCTTGTGCCAGCGGTTCGCGCAGCCCGCAGGCGGGCAGGACAAGGCAGGATCGGTTGGTTCCGAAGCACTCGACAACCGGGTCATTGCGCTTCATCGCCCGGACAACCTTACCGATCAGTATTTCGTCAGGTGGGCGGGCAAGGCTGAGACCACCAGTGCGCCCCCTCGCCGAGACCACGAAACCGTCGTGTGCCAGTTGAGTTGCGACCTTCGAGAGATGGTGTTCCGACAACCCGAACAATGTGGCAATCTGCGAGGTCGGCACACGTGCCGGCGCACGAACCGCCAGTGTCATCAGCACGCGCAGGGCGTAGTCGGTAAATTTGTCCAGTTGCATGTTGCGTAATTAGCATTTGTAATACGCAATTAAAAGTTCCATATATTGCGCACAAAGAATACTCATTAAAGGATGGAACCGATGACATTGTCCGAAGCATTTCTCTGGCCGGGAACGAAAGTCTGTGAACGTCTGGGGGTGGATCCGGAGGGTGATGCGGGCCTCATCCGCTGGCTTATCAACACGATCGTCTACCTTGTGATCAGCCTTGCTGTTGTCTGGATCGTGGTATCGTGACGATGGCGCCGCGCATCGCAGTCACGAAAGCGCAAATTGATCGGGTCGGAATTCTATTCGCGGGTCTGCTTGCACGCGTCACTTGGCCCGGTCTTCGCGGCGGATGTCGCGGATTGGCCCGGGCATAAAGAGAAAATCGGACGGTTCTGGCGCAATGCCTTTCTGCTCCAGTGCTGTTATGACGGCAACCCGATGCAGGCACACGCATCGACAACCGTGTGAAATGGCGCGATCAGGCAACCGAAGCAGAACATGCGACGGGCCAGGAACACCCCTGCGGTGTCCGGCCAGTGGTCGAACAGCAGCCGCAGCGGCAGGTCGGGGTCGTCCAATCTGGGGCCGAACATGGTGCCTCCGCTCGGGCTTGCGTGCCGTTCCTCCACCTTGCCGCTGCCCTTTTTCCAGGTCGTTGTGCTGGAACAACGTCTGCACGCCAAACGCCGTCTAGACCGTCCTGATCCGCAACGACGCGCAGGACCGACCCAATGTCAGAGATCCTAACGAAGTCACGGGCAAGGAACATATTCTACGGTGGGTCGCTGTTCTTCATCATCGTGTTCATTGCCATGACGATCCATTCCCACCGCTATGTGGTCAATGTCTCGACCGCCGGCATACCGCTGTCGGAACAGGTGATCCTGGGCAAGCATGTCTGGGAACGCCACAGCTGCATCAACTGCCTTACGCTGCACGGCGAAGGTGCCTATTTCGCGCTCGAGCTTGGCAACGTGAGGCCCCGCTGGGGCGTGATGGACGACCCCGAGGTCGCCTATGGAGTGCTGGACGGCTGGATGGCCGTTCTGGCCGGGCGCAAGATCGCGATCACCGGCGTTCTGCTGACCGGCCTGTGGCTGTTGTCGCTGCTGTGGATCTTCGCCTTCATCAACCCCGACAACCTGAGCCTGGACAAGATGTATTGGTGGTTCGTGATCCACCTCTGGGTCGAGGGCCGTGATCCTGGCTTTCCTGATGCTGAAGCTGACCGGCGTTGACCGCGAGGTGGTGGAAAAGTGGCTTTATGTCATCGTCGCCACCGCGCTGTTCTCGGGCATCCTCGGCACCGGGCACCACTTCTACGGGATCGGCCTGCCGGCATACTGGCAGTGCACCGGCTCGATCTTCTCGGCCTTCGAGGTGGTGCCGTTCTTTGCGATGATGTCATTCGCCTTCATCATGGTCTGGAAGGGGCGGCGCAATCATCCAAACAAGGCAGCGCTGCTCTGGGCACTGGGCACTGGGCTCGGCGGTCGTTGCGTTCTTTGGGGCGGGCGTCTGGGGCTTTCTGCACACGTTCCACGGGGTCAACTTCTACACCCACGGCACGCAGATCACGGCGGCGCACGGCCACCTGTCGTTCAGCGCCTCTGGCGGCGCATTGCTCTTCCATCTTCTGAGCAAGCTGTATGAACGCACCAGCGTCATCATCACCACCAACCTCGAGTTCGGCGAATGGGTGTCGGTGTTCGGCGATGCCAAGATGACTACCGCGCTGCTGGATCGGGTTACCCACCACTGCGCTCGCCATTGTCCTCGGACCAATGGCGGAC
>Ga0210015_1000281_pt1 | contig 54027 bp, 51 predicted proteins | sample CryGeymeta201522_FD_185471 | JGI IMG/M metagenome (GOLD analysis project Ga0210015, IMG submission 185471) | Groundwater microbial communities from Crystal Geyser aquifers in Utah, USA - Crystal Geyser metaG 2015-22 (SPAdes) (version 2) | ecosystem: Environmental > Aquatic > Deep subsurface >...
GGGTAGTCGGCCACGACCTTCTCGTATGCCTCGCTGGCGCGGTCCCAGGCTTCCTTCTGGCTGAGGATGTCGCCGACCATGAGCTGGCATCTGGGTGCCCACTTGCTGGTCGGGCACTCGTTGACGACCCCCCTGGCGTGCTTTGCAGCCGCTGCCAGGTCGCCCTTCTCCAGGCACATCCCGGCAACGAGGTACTCCGCGTCCGAAGCAGGCCGGCGGGTGGCACGGAATGCTTGACCCGTCGAGTGGGGTCAGTGTACAATGCCGGCGCCACGGTGTCCAGAAGGCTCACGGCTTCAGGCAAGGCCGGAGCCACCTACCACCGGGCACCGCCGACGGAAGCGAGGACAGCGCAGCACCATGGTTGACTTGGCTGAACTCTACGAACTCGCCTTCCTGTTTGGTCTGTGGACGGCCGCGGCGCTACTTTTCTTGCTGGCGACGAAGTGGCGTAAAACACCGTCGACCGAGGAGGGCGAGCTGCCTGTGGGTGCGCGTCTGGGCGGCGGTGAATCTCAGCGCGAGCCTGAGGAGCCCTTCGATCCCGCGGACCGGAGAGCAGTCCGGCGGACTGCATTGGAGCACGTGGGTGACCGCAGCGAGCTTGCGGACGAGGGGCAGCGCGTTGCCCGCCGCCGCACCCTCCAGTTGATCGCCCGAATCCAGTCGCGACCGGACGACGTGACACTGCGCAGGCAGCTCATCCAGGCGTACCTCGACGGTCAAGACAAAGCGGCGGCCATCCAGCAGTTGCTTGTACTTGCCGACTTGCTGGAAGAGCAGGGCGACGTCGCGGAAGCCCAGGACTGCCTGCGGCAGGTACTGGAACTCGATCCAGCCGACGAATATGCACAACGGCGACTGGGGGCAGGGAGCCGAGACTGCGGTCAGCAGCGGCGACGATTGACCTCCGCCACAAGCCGCCGTGTCCTGCCCGGAGAAGGAGCGCGCAGCGGGACCAGTCCTGCTACCTTCCTGTCAGGCTCCACGCCGAGCGAAAGCTCTGCGTGGTCGAGGAGTTCGGCCAGTTGGGCAGCCCATTTGCCACACTTGCCACGCCGGGCGGGTTGCGCCCTCCCCACGACGAGTCGGGGTACGAGTATGGGAAGCCCGGATAGCGGTTGGCGTTCGGAACACCGATGTACCAACCCGCCGGAGCGCTGCCATGATAGAGGTAGTCTGAGTTCATGTACGGGCGGCACGCGTAGGGCCGCTGCCACTGCTGGATGACGACCCGCGAGTTGCCGGTCACGAGGATGGTCGTCGGTTGCTGCGTGACGATCACGGTCGTGGGGCGCGTCACGTGGACGACCTGGGGAGCATTCCCGAGGGTGAAGCTCTGATACGAGGAGGAACCGCAGTTGGAGCTATGGGAGGAGCCGGTGAGGTTGAAGTAGATTCGGTCGGCGCGGGTTCCGTGGAGGGCGACGGACAGGAACGCAATCGTGCAGCGGGATGTTGCAGGTCCCATGGGAAACCTCCCCAGGTCGGATGACCTGTAGAGACAGGTGAGGCGGTGCCAGGTTTCCGAGGGGAGTGGGGTGACCGGTCTGACTTGTTTTCGGTGGGTGCAGCCGTTGTGCTCCGGTGCGGAGGAAGGGCGGGGGAGGAGGACGAACAATGGCTCGAGCTGACTTGCGGCCGGGTTCTGCGCGGCTGTCGTCAATAGGGAGGCGTAGTCGGTGAGATTCTGTGATTCGGCTTGTCTACTGCTGCTGTTTGCTGCCACACTTCACGGGGAGCCGGTGGTGTTCTGGGCTTCCGACCCGGTGGAACCCGATGAGACGGTGCTCGTGTCGGGAGACGGGTTTGGGGAATCGCCGAAGGTGGAGTTGCAGAAGCTCCCGGACGGTCAACTCGGGACGCCTTCGCCTGGGGTGGCGTGGAAGGCGGCCGGCAGGCAGGTGGAGTGCCTGCAGCCGAGTGACACTTCAGTGAAGTTCGTCGTGCCGAAGTCGCTCGGCAAGGGCGGGTACCTGTTCCGGGTGGCGGGGCAGGCGGCGTCTCGAAGCCTGTGCGGTTGAATTGCCCGACGGTCTACTGGGTGCAGGGGGACACTGGAACGACAGCGGCGCCGGGCGGCTGGGTTCGCATCTTCGGCCGGTGCCTGCAGGGGGACGCGAGGAAGCCGCAGGTGTTGCTCCGTCCGGAGAAAGGCAAGGACGTTATTTTGGAGGCGGAGCGAGCCAGCCCGTGGTCCCTCACGGTCCGCCTTCCTGTGGCGAGCCCGGAAGGCGTGCGGCACGTGTTCGTCCACAACGGATTCGCTGGCCCGCAAGGATGGACCGATGCCGGCCGGATCACCCTCGCGAAGGCCAAGCCTCGTGGCACAGGTTTCCTAACCTGTGTACCTGCCCCCGCAGGGCTGCACGCGACGATAGGCGCGTTCACAGGTTAGGAAACCTGTCTGACTTGCCAGGCCGGGCCGTCAGACACTCCGGTCCTCTCTGCGCCTCTGCGGTGAAACGCACGACGGCTCGCAGCCACGACCATTGGCACCCGCGACGCGTAGCCCCTGAGCTTTGGGGACGTGGTGTTCAGGTTGCATGGAGGTGCATCTGCGAAGCGGAACAGAAGAAGGTGTTGGGCAGGACTGTTCGGACTGGGCCTGGTGTCAGCCGGGATCTATACAGCAGGCGCGGACGTGACGCTGCTGCATGAGTTCGCCGGCGGCGCCTCGGACGGGAGTGGCCCCCGCGGGGACTTGACGCTGTCGGACTCGACCCTCTACGGGATGACTGGCCAGGGCGGCGTCGCCACGCCCGGGGAATGGCGCCACGTGATCGCTCAGGTGTTCGCCGCGAAGGTGCAACTCATCGTCGACGGCAAGCTGGCCTTGGAATACGTCGACCCCAAGCCAGTAACCAACGCCGACATGCCCGGATTGATCGCGTGGTCGGAGGGGGAGTTTGACAATGTGAGGATCTATGCAGGGGGGGTGAGCGGGCGTAAGGACGTGCCGACAAAGGAACCGCCCAACGAGCACCGAACTGAGAGGCGCGACCCTGTTCCAGTCCGAGGTGTTCCCATGATCCGATTCGGCGGTCCCCTGTTCGGCGACCAAAGCACGCCAGAGAAGCTCATTACTGCAGCCCGCGAACTGGGCTACGGCGCGGTCTACGCGCCGCGACTGGACCCCGAGAACGAAGCCTTGTGTCAGGAGTACGGCGAAGCACTCCTTGGCGCCAACCTGATGGTTGCCGAGGTCGGCGTGTGGACTGGGCTGAACGTGCCCGACCCCGAGAAGCGCGGCGCGGCACGGGCGGGCGTCGTGCGTGGGCTTCGTCTCGCCGAGCTGATCGGCGCCCAGTGTGTTGTCGCCATCTTCGGCGCCCAGCACCCGCAACGGCACAGCGGCCCGCATCCCGACAACTTCGAGCCGCGGTTCGTCGAGGAGGGCGTCAGAATCGTCCAGGGCATCCTCGATGAGGTCCAGCCGCGGCACACGAAGCTGACCATGGAGATGCTTCCGTGGGCGGTGCCTGACAGCGTGGAGAACACCCTCGAGCTGATCGCCGCGGTGGACCGGCCCGCGTTCGGCGTCCACCTCGACCCGGTGAACCTGATCAACTGCCCGCGGCGCTACTATGACACCGGCGCCGTGCTCCGCGAGTGCTTCGAGAAGCTCGGCCCCCATATTGTTGCCTGCCACGCCAAAGACGTGGTGCAGGACGAGAGCGTCTTCCCAATCCACCTCAACGAAACGCCAATCGGCACCGGCCGGATGGACTACGCCACCTTCCTCCGCGGGCTTGACGCCCGCGGTCGCGACGTGCCGTTGATGCTGGAGCATTTGAAGACCGCTGAGGAGTACGCGGCAGCCGCAGCCCAAGTGCGACGGGTGGCGGCCGAGATAGGGGTGGGACTCGGTTACGCGGCATAGGACCCATCCGACTTATCAGTCCAATCAGTCCTATCACTGCCAGCGACGACCTACCATGACCCTCACCTTCCTCGGAACTTGCTCCGGCACCGAGCCTATGCCCGGCCGCAGACACGTGTCGTTCACCATCGAGCGAAACGGCACGGTCTACTGGTTCGACGCCGGCGAGGGCTGCTCGTATACGGCGCACTTGCTCGGCATCGACCTACTCGCCGTCCGTGCGATCTTCATCACCCACTGCCACATGGACCACGTCGGCGGGCTGCCAAACCTGTTGTGGAACATGCGGAAGCTGAACGGCATCTCCAGGGACAAGCCGCTGTCCGGGAAAACAGTGCAGGTCTACCTTCCCAACCTCGTCACGTGGATGGGCATTCAGCAGTTGCTCGCCGGGACCGAAGGCGGTTTCAGCCTCGACTACAAGCTCGCCGCTTCCGACTTCCGCGACGGGCTGATCTTCAGCGACGACGGCTTTGAGGTCACCGCCCTCCACAACAACCACCTCGGCCCGCCGCCGCGCCCGAACCAATGGCAGTCCTACTCCTTCCGGATCGAGGCGGACGACAAGAGCGTTGTATTCTCCGGCGACGTGGAGGACATCAGGGAGCTGGAGAGCCTCCTCGACGACTGCGACCTGCTCCTGATGGAGACCGGCCACCACCAGGTTGAGGACATCTGCAGCTACTTGAGAAGCAGCGCGAAGACCGTCCGCCGGCTAGGCTTCCTCCACCACGGTCGCGACATCTTGGACGACCCGGAGGGTGAGCTGAAGAAAGCCCGAGCCCTCTTCGGTGACAGCGTCTTCCTCGCCGACGACGGAATGACCATGGAGATGTGAGCCGCAAAGAGGCGCAAGCCGCGCAGAGGGGAAACGCCCTCTTTGTGCCTCTTGCGCCTCTTCGCGGCAACACCCGGAAGGAGACCTCAATGATCTATGTAATCGCCACCATCGAAGTCGTCGAAGGCAAGCGTGACGCCTTCCTGGATGAGTTCCACAAGCTCGTCCCCAAAGTCCACGCCGAAGTAGGCTGCCTGGAGTACGGCCCCACCGTCGACGTGCCCACCGGCCTGCCCCCGCAGGTCCCGCTCCGCGACAACGCCGTCACCATCGTCGAGAAGTGGGAGAGCGTCGAGGCGCTGGAGACCCACCTCGGTCAGCCGCACATGGCGGAGTACAAGGAAGCGACGAAGGACCTCGCGAAGGGCGTGGTGTTGCAGGTGTTGACGCCGGCGTAGGGCAAGCTGTCAGCAGTCAGCTTTCAGCCGTTGAGCCACGGTGGTTCCGGGATGAACCGACAGGACCTCGAAACCTATCTCGCTGCGTTGGACGAGCGCTTGGAGCGGCCGGCGACGTTGGTTGTGTATGGCAGCGCAGCGGTCATGCTGTTGGGCGAGACAGATCGGACGAGCCTCGACATTGACATCGCCGGGCCCTATTCGTCGGCGGACTACGGCCAGTTGAGTTGCGCAGCAGCAGCGATCGGGGTGCCCGTTAACCCGAGCGAGGACTTCGCCGGCGATCACCTCGAATGGGTTTCGCCCCTACTGCTTGCGCTTCCTGAGCCGGACGATGCCTCCTCGGTGGTGCTCTGGCAAGGCGCGCGTCTGACGGTCAAGACGGTGTCTCCCGCGCAACTCGTCGCCAGCAAGCTCATCCGGTACGACGAGATCGACCAAAGCGACGTGCGATTCCTGTGCTCGCAAAGCCGCCTCACCTACGACGAAGTTGCGGCAGCGGTCGAACAGCTTCCTCCCCGATTCCGAAGCGATCCCGTCGTGCGCGACAACCTGGAGAATCTCCGAAGTGATCTGAAGTCCTGGGAGCCAGCGCCATGACCCCGCGCGAGAAACTGCAACGAGCCTATGAGCTTGCCTTTCACCCGCCGACGCTTGATCGAACCTGGGGGCAGATCAAGCGGGATGAGGTGGCAGACCCGGACGCGTTGGTCGAGTTGCTGAAGATGGCGCTTGATCTCCACCAAGCCCTGCCCGAGTCGGGGTACGCCTCTCACCGCGCTTTGCAGCGCCTGGCCCTGTACCAGGCGAACTCGCGGCAGTTCGGCACCGTCAGCTTCCTGCGCAACATCCTGAAGCGGCTGGGCGTCGAGACGACGTTCCCACACGGCACCGTGCCGGGGCACATGATTCGAGACATTGGATTGCCGCCGTTCTGCCGCCAGCGGACCGGCCCCAGCGGTGCCACCGCTCCGGGGCAGGAACGCTGACCGTGGTGGACTTCAGGTTCTGTTGGACCGGACGGGAAGGGGGAGCCAATGGATGTCATCAGCATCGCCGGACGCACCTTTGCGCTGTATCGCCGCAGCTTCGGGGTCTTCTATTGCGTGGCCGTGACGGCGGTGCTGGCGACCCCTCTGTTTCCCCTACTGAAGTCGCTGGTTTGGTATGTGGCCTCGGTCTGGATCAGAGCCCCCGGCGGGTCGGGCGTTCGGACTGCGCAGGCGGTCACCAAGGCCCTTAGCTGGGTCGCACACGGCGTGGTGTCGCTGCTCGGGTTGGCCGCGGTGGTCTTCGTCGCGGCGGAGATGGACAAGCGGCGGAGCGTGGCGGCACGGGAAGTGGTTACCCGCGTATTGAGGTCGTCTCCGGTATACTGGTGGACCGTGAAGTTCCTGCTGTCCGTCGGCCTGCTCCTTGCTTTGTACTGCGTCCCCTCGTGCATTGCCGGTCTGGCCATTGCTCGATGGATCGGGGAGAGTCCGGTCGCGGCATGGCAGAATCTGATGCTGGCCTGCCTTGTCTTCGGAGTGATGCTCTCTGCTCCCACGGCTGCCTGGGTCGTTGCGACACGGCTGCCCGCGCTACCGGCAGTGGTCCTTCAGGGACGTTCGCCTGGGAAGGCACGCGAGGTCACCCGCAAGCGCATGAAGGGCGCCCGTGTGCAAACGTTCGTGATATTCGCGGTTCTCATTGCGGGTCCAACTGCCATGCCACTTCTCGGGTTCTCTATTGGGTCATTCGTGCATGCGTTCCAGGTAGGTCTCTCTTTGTGGACGCAACAGGTGTACTTGCAGACCCTGCAGCCGAAGCCGTTCTGGTTGCTGTACGGGGAGACGGCGACTTGGTTCTTCTATTCCGTGCTGGTCTTCCCGGTGCAAGGGATCGCGCTCTACTTCCTACACCAGGATCTGCGGAGACGAGGTTGACCCCCTCAGGCTCGGGTCTGACCTTTCGCGAGCGCGGTCCCGGGGCTACAATCCGCTCGCGGGAACGCGTGCCGGAGACGTCTGGGACCGCCATACTGCTACCGAACGGAGCCACCCATGCTCACCCTCACCAGCCAAGAACGCATCCACAACATCCTCCACCGCCAGCCCGTCGACCGCATCGGCGTCTACGAGCACTTCTGGGGTGCCACGCACCAGAAGTGGCAGCAGCAGGGGCACATTGCCCCGGGGGAGGACCTGACGAAGCACTTCGGGCTGGACATCCACTCCTGCTGGTGCTTCAGCATGGTGGCGGACCAGGACTTTCAGCCGGAGGTGCTGGAGGAGACGGACGAGACCGTCCTGACGCGGGACGGCAACGGCGCCGTGCTGCGGCGGCACAAGCTGCATGACTCGACGCCGGAGCACGTGGACTTCGCCGTCAAGAGCCGGCCGAAGTGGGAGGAGTTGATCAAGCCGAGGCTCACGCCGGAGCGGCGGCGGGTCAACTTCGAGGCGTACCGCAACGCCAAGCAGCACGCCGCCGACCGGAAGCTGTTCTTCTGCTGGGCTGGGGTGAACGTGTTCGAGCTGATGCACCCCGTCTGCGGTCACGAGTACATGCTCATGGGCATGGCGGAAGATCCGGACTGGGTCAAAGACATGACGGCGACCTACGCCAAGCTGACCGTCAACCTGTTGGAGATGCTCTTCGCCGAAGAAGGCAAGCCTGACGGCATCTGGTTCTACGAGGACATGGGCTTCAAGCACCGGCCGTTCATGTCGCCGGCGATGTACCGGGAGATCGTCCAGCCCGCCCATCAGCGAACGTTCGATTACTGCCACTCACTGGGGCTGAAGATCATCGTCCACTCGTGCGGCTTTGTGGAGCCGCTGGTTCCCGGGCTCGTGGAGGCGGGGATGGACTGTCTTCAGGTGATCGAGGTGAAGGCAGGTATGGACCCGCTCCGGATCAAGCGGAACTTCGGCGACCGGCTCTCGCTGTGCGGGGGAATGGACGCCAGGAACCTCGTCGCCAACAACCTTGACGCCGTGCGCGCCGAGCTCGCCGAGAAGATCCCCGCCCTCAAGGACGGCTACGGGTACATCCTGCATTCCGACCACTCGATCCCGACGACGACCGACTACGAGACGTACCGGTTCTTCGTGGATGAGGGGCTGAGGCTGGGGACGTACTGACAGCCGCAACTGCCGCAAAGAGGCACAAGAGGCGCAAGGGAAGGGCACGTCTGAGGGCCGATCTCGGTCGCTCCTCCTTTGCGTCTTCTGCGCCTTCTTGCGGCAACCGCCAGGTCACACCATCCTCAACTCGCCCCCCTCAAACAGCTCGATCGCCTCGTCTAGGTCGGAGAGCCGTCCCACGTCGTGCCAGTAGGCGTCGGGGTCCAGGAAGCCGCAGACCTTCTCGCCGGCGGCAATCATCTCGGGGATGACGTTGGTCGCCACGTCTTTGCCCTTGTCCATGTACTCGAGTGCGGCATTGGCGTAGATGTGCATGGCGGCGTGGCACGGGTCGGTGAGCGGCGGTTTCTCGACGAAGCTGGTGAGGCGGGTGCCGTCCATGGTGCCGAGGCCGGTGTGGATGCGGACGTTGGTCACGAAGCCGACGGTAGCTGCTGCCTGCTCCGTCAGGTGCTGCTTCGCCATCGCGGCAGCGTCGAGATTGGTCATGATGTCGCCATAGTGGACGAGGAAGTGGGCCTCATCGGCAAGCTTGTCCCGCAGGTTCCACAGCTCGCCGGCGGTGCCCAGCGGCTCCGTTGAGATGGAGTAGTCCAGCTCGACGCCCCATCGGGAGCCGTCGCCGAAGTAGTGCTCGACCTGCTCGTGCAGGTGCGACACCGCCACGGTCAGCCGCGTGAAGCCCTGCTTGCGCAGCTTGTTGATGACATGCTCCAGCAGCGGCTTGCCCGCCAGCGGGATCATGCCCTTGTTGAGGTAGTAGGTCAGCGGCCGCATCCGGGTGCCGTAGCCGGCGGATAGGATTACTGCGCGCATGGGGTCACCTCGGGAGTGAGTGGTGAGTAGTGGGCGAGCACGGGGCGCTCGTTTCAACGCAGAGACGCGGAGTCGCAGAGGCGCAGAGAGGGTCTTGGGGGGGCGGTCCGGGTGCTGGTCTGTCAGCCCATGCCTGTGTCCGGTCACCTCTACTGTCCCTCATCTCTGCGTCTTCGCGTCTCTGCGTTGTGATCTACGTCAGCCTGTACTTCGCGACGCCGAACTGCACCGCCCCTGGTGACGAACCGACGAATACGTCGGGCGTGACGCCCGTCTTCTTCAGGTACTGCTTCGCCACCCACTCGACGTCTTTCTCGCAGTTCCCGAGCCCCAAGACGGCAACGGTGCCGCCGCTGCCGCCGCCGGTGATCTTGGCGCCGAGCAGGTTGCCGCCGCGCTCCTTGACCAGCTTGACGATCACGTCGGTCTCGGGTGAGCCCATGCCGCAGCGGTTGCCGTAGCTCCAATGGGAGCCGTACATCAGCTCGCCGGCGTCCTTGGCGAAAACGGTGGACAGCGTCCGGTACGAGATGCCGAGGTCCTGGATGAACTGCTGGACGCGGGCGTTCTCGAAGATCGGATGCTCGGTGCGGGTGCGGACTTGGTACGTCTTGGCGGGGTCGGGCGAGGTGATCGGGTCGACCGTGTCGCCGTATCGCTTGAGGAACTCAGCGCCTGTCATCTTCGTGGGGAGCAGGTCCCGATAGAGCGCACCGAACTCGCGAGGCGAGAGGTTGCACAGGTAGTCCCCAAGGGGCACGTACTCGGCCGGCGTCACGCGCGCTCGCTGCATCTGGGCGGCGACGATCTTGTGCCCCATGAACGCCGCAGTGCGGGTGTCGGTGTACTTCGAGCCGCCGACGGCGTGCTTCACTTTCGAGTTGATCCCGAAGAACTTCCAGCCTGGCGGGATCTGCAGGTTGGCGAGGACGCGGTGCGGCTGGCACAGGATCACGAGTAGCGAGTCGTTCGCGCCGAGGGCGGAGGTCATCTGGTCCATGATGCCGCAGGGCGCGCCGACGAGGCGGTTCTCGACGAGCTGGCAGAGCCGCGCCAGCTCCAGCCCCTCCAGCTCGATGTCGTACGCGCCGCACACCGCCCGCATCGCCGCCACCTCGATGGCGGCCGAGGACGACACGCCCGCTCCCAACGGGACGTCGCTGGCCACGGCGATGTTGGCGCCGCCGGCGAAGCCCGCCGTTGCGCCCTCCGTCTGGAGCACGGGGAACGCGCCCACGAGGTATGCCGCCCACGCCGCCGACGGGTCTGTGGCGAGTTGCCGCTGGAGCGCGTCGTAGGGCTTGAACCGTTTGCGCCTTCGGAGCTCGGCCGACGACAGCTCAACTGTAGCGGCCAATCCCTCGCTGGCGGCGTTGGCGCTGTGGACGATTAGCCGGTCATCCTCGCGCTTCTGCACGGCCACCAGGGCCGCTTCCGCCAAGGGCAATTCGCAGACCAGCGAGCCGCTGTAGTCGGCGATCCCGCCCATGCAGTCCAGCCGGCCCGGCGCGCGGGCGACGACGATCGGTTGGCGTCGGTCGAAGTGCTGACCGAGGTTGCCCCATTTGCTGCGTCGGCCGGCCAATGCCTTCTCGAACTCGCGCAGGTCTCTCAGTCCGGGGACTGCGGGTTGGTGCGTGCATTTCAGAGTCATGAGGTCTCTCCTCCGGACACAACGCAGAGCGGGGCAGCCTGCCCGGTCAAGCTCCCCTCCTCAGTCGAAGAAATGCGGCAGGATCGCCGGGCAGGAGCGGGCTAGCAGCGCCGCTCTACGGTTCTCTATGGCTGGCTTCTCCCGGAGTGCGCGGAGCGCCTTGCGGACCTGCGGCGGCTCGTCGTGGAAGAGCTGGTTCTCGACCAGCACGGGGCACTGCAAGTGAACGAACGGGTCGGCACTGTCGAAGTCCTGCGCCGGCGGTTCTTCCCCCTCACTCTCGGCGTCCAACTCCGGGTGCTCAGCGGCCACAACCTCCCACAGTGCGTCCTGATCCAGCAGCCCGGTCGCCAACACGGAGACGCCGCGGCCGAGTTCGTCACAGGCGGGCTGGTCCATGGTTGTGTCTGCCATTGGCGAGCTCCAGTCGTCGGAGAGTCAGCGGTCGGTCGGCGGGTCCTGCATCGCCAGAGCCAGTTCCTCGCGAACGTCCGGGTCCGGCTCTGCGGCCATCCGGCCGCGCAGCGCCCCAGTTGCCTCTTCTCCACCAAGCCTGCCAAGCGCCCAAGCTACATGCTTGCGGACGAGTGGCTCGTCGTCCGTCAGTGCAGCGGCCAGGGCTGGCACTACGCCGCGGTCGCCGCTGTTGCCCAGCGCCACCGCGACGTTCCGTAGAAGCCGCTTCCGCTTGATTCGCAGAATCGGGCTGCCGCGGAAGCGCTGCCGGAACTCCTCGGGTGACAGCGCGAGCAGCTCTGTCAGCTCCGGCGTCAGCAGCTCCTGTCGTGGGTGGAACGCTGCGTGCCCCGATCTGTTGGGGGTGAGGTTCCACGGGCAGCAGTCCTGGCAGGTGTCGCACCCGTAGACGCGGTTGCCGACCAGCGGGCGCAATTCCCGGGGGAGGGCGCCCTTCAACTCGATGGTCAGGTACGAGAGGCAGCGCCGGGCGTCGAGTTCGTTGGTGGCAACCAGGGCCCCTGTCGGGCAAGCTTTCAGGCACGCTTGGCAAGTGCTGCAATAGTTGGCGTGCGGTTGGTCGGCCGGGAGTTCCACGTCGGTGAGAACCTCGCCCAGGAATAGCCACGTCCCCAACCTCCGGGCGACCAGGCACGTGTTGCGGCCGATCCAGCCGATTCCGGCCCGCTCCGCCAGCGCCTTCTCCAGCACGGGCCCGGTGTCGATGCAGGTCTTCGTGTTCCCGCCGGTCAGTTCGCGCACGTACATCGCCAGTTCTGTCAGCGGCGCCGCCATCGCGTCGTGGTAGTCCTCGTTCAGTGCGTATCGACTGATCCGGCCGACAAGTGGATCGCGCTCGCGCCGTCGCGGGAATGCGCCGACGCAGTAGGCCAAGGCGACACAGACGACCGACTTCGCGCCGGGCAGTACCCGGTCCGGATGCGTGCGCTCCTCAGCAGTACGGGCCAGGTAGCCCATCTCGCCATGCCGACCGGCCGCAAGCCAGTCGCGGAAGTGCCCGGCGTGTTCGCCGTACTCGGCCGGGGCGATCCCGACCGCGTCGAAGCCGAGGTCAAGCGCGCGGGACTTGAGCTGGTCGACGACCGAGGTCATGAGACCGGCCCGAACTCCTCGACCCGCTGACCGATCCGCAGAATCCGCTCAAACTCCGCGGCCGGTGGCGTCGTGTCGGAGATGCCAAGGATGAGGTGATCGCCGGCGCCCAGTTGTTCGAAGAAGCTGTCGAGGAACCGCTCGAAGTCGCGGTCTGCCATCGACCCCTTGAGCAGAACCACCGCCGGAATCCCGCCCATGATGGTGATTCGTCCGGCGAACGCCTCTCGGACTTCGCCGAACGTCAGCTTCGTCATCGGCGCCGGGCAGACCGAGTCGGCGATGTCGAACCGCGACTCCACGTAGTGCTGAAGGAGCCCGGTGTTCTCGCCATCGGTGTGGGTCAGCAGGTACTTCCCGTTGGCGTGCAGCTTGTCCGCGAACGCCGCCAGACCCGGCTGGATGTGCTCCGCGAAGAACGGCGGGTACTGCACGCTGCCGTCGTAGTTCGCCCCGAAGAATAGCACTTCGGCCGGAGCTTGGGCAGCGACCTCAAGCACCTGATCCCAGTAGGGCTGCATCTGCTGCGTGAGTTGGCGCAACTCGTCGGGATGGTCGTACGTCTCCAGGAAGAACCGCTCGAGGGGCAGGATCTCCCGCTGCAGCAAGTGAGTCGGCGAGGCGGCGGCGCTGACGAACCCGACGGCGAGACCGCGCTCTCCGACTCGATCGGCGAACGCCTGATAGCCGCCGTAGTGGGGGAAGACTCGGGCGTTCTCGAACAGGTAGCCCAGCGCGCCGTAGTCTTCCGCCGACTTGAACGCGTACTCCTCGACGTGGGTGATGGTGATGCCGGCCGCGCGCATCCGCTCATCGTGGAGCGTGACCGTCCTCAGGTTGCCGGCAGGGGTCGCGTACTCGACGAGCTTGCGGTCACCTTCCTGACGGACCGTTCGCCGGACGTTCTCGAACTGCGTCCGGTAGGGCATCGCCGGGAGGTTGTAGACCCCCAGGGGCCGACCCGCGTCGTCTTCCGGCCGGCGCAGGCCCCGGAAGTCGGGCACCACTGCGTGGAAGCCCACCCCCAAATCGTCGACCAGCTCAGTCAGCGTGGCGTTCCGGTACCGCGACGGCAGCGTGCCCGCCCGCTTGTTGGCGTTGTACCAGAGGTCAAGCCGCGGGGCCCACGGAATCCTGTCCGTCGGGCGCCCCTGGATTGCCGCCAGCATTCGTTCCTTGTGCGTCATGGGCGGTGCCCATTATAACAGCCCCGACTCGGCAGTTGCAGGAGAACAGCCACGGGTAGCCAACCTCGACAACGGAGGTGCAGGAGCGGAGGCAGGTCGCGGACTTCACGGCGTCTGCACGGCCCCCGACGTGTCCTGACTCACCCAGATGAACCCAAACCAGATAGCAGCCAGCACTGCCTGCGCACCGAATCACACCTTGGACGACGCGGTCGCCCTCCTCACCCGAACCGGGTTCCCCGGCATCGAGTTGCTTGCCTTCGAGGGTGCCCGGCACAGCCAGGGCGACTTGCCGGGCAGGTGGCTGCATGATGCCCCGGCCGTTGACCTAACTGCCCTTCGCGAGAAGCTGTCGGCGTTCTCCTTCGTCACCAGCCACGCTCCGTTCATCGAGGTCCGGCTCTTCGCCTTCAACCCCGGCATCCGTGCCGAGACCCGGCGGCAGCTCGAAGGCTGCATCGTCGGCACAAGCGCCCTGGGCGGCACGGCGACCGTGCTTCACGCCAACACCAAGCCCTTCTACTCGCTGGAGGAGACTTGGACCGAGATGGTCACCACCTTCCGCGAGCTGGCGGACGTGGGCGCCTCCCACGGCGTGCGGGTGTGCGTCGAGACGATGTACCCGCCGACGGTCGAGCAGTTCGCGCGACTCGTGCACGAAGTGGCCCACCCGCACTTCGGTGCGTGCCTCGACGTCGGTCACGTCGCCTGGACCGTGCCCAACGAACTGCGCGGCACGGCCGACGGCGTCCGGCTGTACAACGACAACCTGGAAACGCTCTGCCGACTGCTCGGCCCGAAACTGTTCCATACCCACCTGCACGACGTGCGCCAACGCGACTGGCGCGACCACCGCCTCTGCGGCACCGGCTGCCTGGACTACCCGCGGCTCATGGGAACGCTGACGGAGATCGGCTACAACGGGCCGCTGACGCTGGAGTTGGAGGAGCCGGAGGTGGAGGGGGCGCTGAGGCGCGGGCGAGTGTATCTACGAGAACTGGTTGGGGAGCCCGGACTGCCACCTGCTGATTGACGGGGGCGCGACGGGCCGAGTCTGCTCCACCTGCCGTTTGGTACACTCGTTGACGTATGCCGAGCACACGCACACACTACAAGTCCCCGCTCCGCTACCCCGGCGGCAAGCAGAAGGCCCTCAAGCAGATCGTGCCGCTCTTGCCGCAGGGCGCCAGCGAATACCGCGAACCGATGGTCGGCGGCGGATCGGTCTTCCTGGCAGCCCGCAGTCTTGGGGTCGCGGAACGCTTCTGGATCAACGACCTCTTCCCCGACCTGTTCCACTTCTGGCAGGCCGTCAAGGACCCGCCGACCTGTGCGCGTCTTCAGACCGAGCTGGAAACGCTCCGCGCGAGCTTCGCCGGCCCGGAAGAGACCAAGGAGTATTTCCTGCGCAGCCGGGACGAAGCGACGGACGACCCGTATCGACAGGCGCTGCTGTTCTTCTTCTTCAACCGGGTCACGTTCTCCGGGACCACTCGGGCAGGCGGGTTCTCGAAGCAGGCGGCGGCGCGGCGGTTCACCGCCTCCTCGATTGCACGACTGGCGCCAATGCCGGCGGCCCTGACGGACGTTGCAGTGACCAGCTTGGACTTCGCCGAGGTCATCCAGGCGTCGGGCGAGGACGTGTTCGTCTTCCTGGACCCGCCGTACTACACGGCACAGCGGCTGTACGGTCGGTCAGGCGGCTTGCACGAGTTCGATCACGAGCGACTCGCCGCAGTGCTCAAGGGCACACGACACCGATTCCTGATGACCTACGACGATTGCCCCGCGATCCGCGACTTGTACTCCTGGGCGAATCTCCGGCCGTGGAAGCTGCAGTACGGGATGAACAACTGCAGCAGGGACAACCTCTCGAAGGTCGGCGCGGAGTTGTTTGTGAGGAACTACGAACTGCCCAGCCTTGCCCGGGGCGACGACGCACCGCCGCGAGTGCCTGGCGAGCAGCTCGCGCTGGGTTTCGGGTGACGGGGGGGCAACTCCTCACTCCAGGCCGATTGCTGTACATTGATATGGACACAAATCTGCACACCAGAATGTGAGGGAACAGCGCAATGAGCACCGTCACGGTTCGAATCAGCAGTGAAACGCACAGCGCTCTGAAAGAACTCGCAGCTTCCGGAAAGCAGTCGCTCCGGTCGGTCCTGACGGACGCCGTCGAGCGTTACCGCCGCGAGCGATTTCTCGCACAGTGCAATGCGGACTACGCACGGCTTCGGCGAGACAAGGAGGCGTGGGCCGAAGAACTCGCAGAACGCGCTTCATGGGATGTGACGTTGCTGGATGGACTGGAGGAGGAGTAGAGAGGGTGAGTCCTGCCCGGGGTGAGGTGTGGCGCGCCGAGCTCGACCCAGTGCGAGGCCGAGAACAGGCGGGCGAACGGCCAATTCTCGTGGTCTCCACGGACACGTTCAACCGCGGTCCAGCCGATCTTGCCGTCATCCTCCCGCTGACGACAGCGCGGAAGAAGGTGCGCTGGCACGTCGAGGTCTCGCCGCCAGAGGGCGTCGTCGCAGCCGTCAGCTTCGTCAAGTGTGAGGACGTTGGGTCGATCAGCAAGGACCGCCTATCGGAACGTTGGGGCGAAGTGAGCGAGGATGTGATGCGCGCTGTCGAGGACCGTCTGCGAATACTGCTGCAGCTCTAGCCGCGGCGCACCGAGGGACCCGGGCCAAGGCTGGGGGCGGCGGCAACCTCGGTCCGTGACTGCCGCTCTACTCCAGCCGTCACTTCCCCAATCACCTCCCGCCCATTCCGCCAGAACAGTCCTTCCACAATGCTATCCGCGGTCATGCCCAGCTTGCCCAGGGCTTTCTTGCATTCGCGGATGATCTCGTAGGCGTAGAAGGTGCAGCGGATGCGGTAGGCGCCGGTGGGGTTGTGGATGCTGAACGGGTCGGGGTGCTTGGTGAAGAAGAGGTTCTGCTCGTTGACGATCACGAGCTTGCCCTTCAGCGCCGCCACCGGGAGGTCGAGGCCATAGAACAGGCGGCGGTGGTCGACCTTGCGGAAGAACACTTCGAAGACCTCCCAGTTCTGGACGTTGCTGAAGTCCCAGTAGAGGTTGTCGAGGTCTGCCGCCAAGAGCTCGTCCAGCCGCTCCAGCGCGGTCAGCATATACGCCCGGCCCAGGTGCGCCAGGACGATCTTCGCCCGCGGGCACTCTCGACAAAGGCGGATGATCCCGGCGACATTCTTGGGGTCGGCAAGCCGCCCGGCGCGGGGGAGGTGCAACATGAGGATGCCGCCCAGCGCGTCCGCCGCCTGCCGCACTTCCGCGGGCAGCATATCCTCGAGGGTCACGTCATCCTTCGGGATGTTCGGCACCAGCGTCCAGTACGGCTTGTAGCCGAGGAAGCCGCCGGCGCGCGCCTGCTCGAGGAGCTCTTCCTGGGTCGCCGGCAGGATCGGCACGCACAATCCCCAGGAGTTCCGCGCGGCCGCCACCTGTGCCACGTACTTGTTGTTCAGCCGCAGGTCGGCGTCGGCACCCACCGTGCCGAACAGGAGCGCGCTGCACTGCTTCCCCGGGAACAGCGTCGCCCACACGTTGTCGAGATCCTCGCCGGTGAACTCATCCGTCGTTCGCGGCGCCGTCTGCGTTGGCTCAACCACATTCGGGTCCCGCGGTGGAATGACGCCGGGGCCGTAGAGATGACTGTGGAAGTCAAGCAGCTTGTCCGGCAGGAAGCCGTTCAGCTCTTCGCGCCAGATCTTACCGTCGAGGTCGGGTTCGAAGTCGAGGTGTAGCATGGCAATTCAGTGGTCACCCAGAGGCGGGATTGGGTTCGAGAAGGCAAGCAGTTCTTCGAGGGAAGTCCACCTCAAGCCGGAACCGGGCCAGGACCTCATGAATGCCGAGCAGCAGTGGGACACTATTCGACCGGGCGAGATAGACGAGGGGGCGGAGGTGGACGACCGCTCGTCCGTTGTCGAGAAGCGAGAACCCGATTCGCCCAACGTAAGCAGGAATTCCGCGCGTGGTCGGCAGTGCCAGACCCTTGACCTCGTGCTCAGCGGTGATCTCGACCGAGCAGTTCTGCCAGATCCGCTGAGGCACGACGCTCATCGGCGCCCCAGTGTCCACGTAGGCGAAATCGGAGAACGGCTCGCCATTGGTTGCCGGAAAGAGGACTCCGGCAACCACGCGAGTGGCTTTTGCGTCGGGGAGGACGTCCTTGAGGCTTGGCGATGCCGGCAAGGCGACAACGGCAAGCTCAACCCGCTTCATGGTAGATGTACCCCTCGGTATCGACGAGCATGACCACGGCGCGTCGCCAGTCGTGTTTCTGGGCCTCGTCGTGGGCTTCGTCGCACGTGCCAGCCGCCGTCACCGCTCCGTCCACGATGCAGACCCACTGGTTCGGGTACTTGGTGCCGAGTTCCTCCGCGTGCTCCTGCACCCACTTCAGCTTCGTATGCTCGAAGTCGGGCCATTTGGTGTCTCTGGCGATTGCCTGTGTGCTCATGGCGGCACCTCTGACACTACAGTACCAAAGCAGTGACTTCCCGACAAGCACGCGGGGGCAGGGCTGCGACCAAGCGTCTGAGGGCGCCTTTCCCCGGTCCGCCCGTGGCCAACAGCCGTCAGCCGATCCCCAGCAACTCCTTCTTCCGTTCCCAGTAGTAGGCGAAGTTGTCGTAGGGCACGTCGAACGGGATCGCGTGGTCGATGGTCGGCACGTAGCCGCCTTCGTGCGCCAGCGGGACCTTGCGCTCCAGTTCCGCATCGATGGCTGCTTTGTCCTTGGTCAACACCCGTTTGTCGAGGCCGCCGGTCATGAGCAGGTCGCGGCCGTAGCGTTTGCGCAGGTCGACCACGTCCATCCCGGCGGCGACTTCCATCGGGTACACGCCGTTGACGCCCGCTTCGAGCCACAACGGGAGGAGTTGCTCCACGTTGCCGTCACTGTCCACGAAGATGACGTCGATCCCCTGGGATCGCGCGTAGTCGGTGACGCGCTGGTACCGCGGGATCATGAACTCGCGGAACATCGCCGGCGAGAGGAGCGGCCCGGCTTTGTAGCACATATCTTCCCAGAAGTGCAGAACCGTAATGACCCTCTGCGGAAGCACTGTTCGCAGTACCCCGAGCGTCAGCTCCGTGACCGTGTCCATCATCTCGTGGACCATGCCCGGCTCGTCGAGCATGGCGCAGAGCGCCCGTTCGGCCCCCATCAACTCACGGACGAAACCAAACAGGCTGGGAGCGCGCGGCCCCTGGAAGATGACTACCGTTCCCTGCTCGCGCCACTGCCGACAACGCTCATCCCAGTCGGCAGGGAAGCGCCCGGACGCGTCGGGGTCGAGCCGGGGTTTGAGCGCGTCCCAGTCGGCTCGCGTCTTCACCGGGTGCTCCAGGAACTCCGGCATGGAGGTCTCGCTGTTGGTCTTCCACACCCGCTGGACGATGCCCCGGTCGATGATCTCGACGCGTGAGGTCTCGTTTTCGCTGAGCACCTTCGCCTCGAAGGGGGGCTGAAACCAGAGGTCGATTCCCGCCCGAGTCTGCAGGTCGCACTCGGCGAACTGAGGCGGCAGGTTCCCCGCGCCGAGCCCTTCGCCTTGCCAGCGGCGCAGCGTGGTGGGCCAGGGCCCCCACTCCTGTAGCACCGGTCGGTCGACTGATTGGTAGCGCATGCACGCCAGGAATCGCTCAGCAGCGGTCATCGTAGTTGCTCCATTCGCGCGTTGCCCCGTGGGCATGGTCAGTACGTGGCGCGCTTCACCAGTCCCTTCTCCACAAGCTCCTCGTTGACGTCGGTCTCGCCCAGGTACAGAGTCGCCAGGTACCGGCCGTACTTCCCCGTGCGATCTTTCTCGGTGCGAAGCACGACTTCCTTGCCCTCGACGCGCTCGCGCAGGTAGTCGGCGGCGCGCTTCCCGGCCTGGTACTCATCCGAGTCGTGGGGCACGCCATACGTCTCGGGGGCATTGATGCCCAGGAGCCGCACCCGCATCTCCTGCGAAGTGTGGAAGCCCAAGTCGACCACGAGGTCGGCGGTGTCGCCATCGACGACCCGTTTGACCGTGGCGGCATAGACGAAGCGTTGCAGTTCCATCTGTCCGTTCCCCCTTGGTTGCGTCAGTACGCCACCCGTTGACCGGTCTCCTTTCGGGGACCCACTTCAGGAACGCGATGCAAAGGAGGCTATAATGCAAGCCACTGTTCAGACGGAGGCCCACCGTGCTGCCACACCCAGCCGTGACCAAAGAACTCATCGAGCGCGCCCTGCAGGAGGATCTTGGTTCCGGCGACCTCACTACCGATTCCATCGTGCCTGCCGATCATCGAGCGACGGCGACGATCACTGCGAAGGCCGCGGGCGTGGTTGCGGGGCTGTTCATGGTCGAGCGCACATTCCACGCCTTGGACGACGAAGTCTCGATGGAGGCGAACGTGACCGAAGGGCAAGGCGTGGCGCCGGGCGACGTGGTGGCTACTGTGCGGGGCCCGGCTCGGGCACTGCTGATGGGGGAGCGAACGGCACTCAACTTCCTCCAGCGCCTGTCCGGGACAGCAACGCGCACGCGGCAGTTCGTGGAAGCCGTGGCCGGTACCGGCGCCCGGGTCTGCGACACCCGCAAGACGGTGCCGGGATTGCGGGTGCTGGACAAGTACGCCGTCCGGGCGGGAGGCGGGACGAACCACCGGTTGGGGCTGTTCGACGCCGTGCTGATCAAAGAAAACCACGTCCTCGCCGGCGGCGGAATCTCCGCGGCAGTTGAGGAGGCGCGGAGGCGCATTCCTCACACTGCCAAGGTCGAGGTCGAGTGCGAGTCGCTGGCCGACGTGCGCGAGGCGCTCGACGCGCGGGTGGATATCCTCATGCTGGACAACCTGCCGCTGGCTGAGATGCGCGAGGCGGTGAAGTTGGTGGCCGACCGGGCGGTGGTCGAGGCGTCGGGCAATGTGTCGCTGGGGTCGGTGCGGGCCGTGGCGGAGACCGGAGTAGACCTGATTTCCGTCGGTGAACTGACCCATTCCGTGATCGCGCTCGACCTGAGCATGCGGATCACGATATCGGGAGTATGCCTGCCCTGATGACTACGCGAGAACGCGTCCTGCGCGCTTTGCTGGACAGCCCGACCGAGTTTGTCTCCGGTCAGTCTCTGGCCGCCGAGTTGGGCATCTCCCGCCCTGCAATCTGGCGCCACATGGCGGCCCTCAAAGGCCAGGGGTACGAGCTCGAAGCCATAACCGGCAAAGGGTACCGGCTGCCGCAACGCCCGGACGTGCTGTCCAAAGAGGAGATCCTCTGCCGGCTGGAGACAGAGTCCTTTGGCCGCGCCTTGCGCGTGTTGGCCGAAGTGGGCTCGACCAACGACGAAGCGAAGGCGTGGGCGATGGCTGGCTGCCCGGAGGGCGCTGTCGTCGCTGCCGACACGCAGACCGGCGGCCGCGGCCGACGCGGCCGGGCTTGGGCGTCTCCGGCCGGGAAAGGGGTCTACGTTTCTGTAGTGCTGCGGCCCAGAGCGGCGCCAGCGGCACTGGGCCAGTTGTCGCTCCTGATGGCTCTGGCGACGGCGCGAGCGATCCGCGAGTCCACTTCACTGACTGTCAGCACCAAGTGGCCCAACGACGTGTGGGTGGACGGCCGCAAGGTCGCCGGCATCCTGTTAGAGGCCGACGCGGATCTTGAGCAAGTGCGCTCCGCGGTTGTCGGCATCGGCATCAACCTCTCACTGTCCGCTGAAGACCTGCCTGCGCAGGTCCGGCGCACCGCCACCTCTCTCAACCAGGCGGCTGGCCGGCCGGTTCCTCGGGCGCCGCTGGTCTGCGCCCTGTTGCGCGAGATGGAGACAGTGTACGGGCAGTTCTCCTCAGGGCACGTGGCGCGATTACTGGCCGAGTGCCGGGCGCTGGAGGTTTGCCTCGGCCGCCCTGTTTCGGTGGAGCTTGGGAAGCAGTCCCTCCAGGGGACTGCCGAGGAGATCGCGGCCGGCGGCGAGTTGATCCTGCGGCTGGCCAGCGGAGAGACGCGCGCCTTCATGGCGGGCGATGTGTCGCTGCGACCACGCGAGACAGGCGCGCCCGAGTCGCGCCACGAACCTGCAACGGAGTGAGGACTATCAAACAGGCAACCATCATCGGCGGCGGACTCGCAGGCTCCGAGGCGGCCTATCAAGTGGCGCGGCGGGGCGTGCCGGTGCGGCTGTACGAGATGCGGCCGGAGCGCAGCACGCCCGTTCATCAGACAGGCTGGCTGGCGGAGCTGGTCTGCAGTAACTCGCTGAAGTCCGAGGAGTTGAGTCGCGGGGGGGGGGTGTTGAAGGCAGAGCTGCGCCGACTCGACTCCCTGGTGATGCGCTGCGCCGACGCCACTCGGGTGCCGGCGGGGTCGGCACTGGCGGTGGATCGCGACCGGTTCGCGCAGCGGGTGACTGAGGAGTTGGCGGCGCTGCCCGAGGTGACCCTCATCCGGGAAGAGGTGACCGAGATCCCGCCGGAGGGACCGGTCATTGTCGCCAGCGGTCCCCTTACGTCTGCGCGCCTGAGCGACGCCCTGGCTGCTCTGGTGACTGCTGGCTTCCTGCACTTCTACGATGCGGTGTCGCCCATTGTCGAGACCGACTCCCTCGACCCGGAGCGTCTGTTTGAGGCTTCGCGGTACGAGCACGGCGAAGGCGCTTACCTCAACTGCACGCTGACCGAGGCCGAGTACGACCGGTTCCGCAAGGCGCTGATCGCTGCCCGGCGCGTGCCGTTGCGGGACTTCGAGAAGAAGGCGTTCTTCGAGGGGTGTCTGCCTGTCGAGGAACTGGCGCAACGCGGCCGCCAGACACTTGCCTTCGGACCGCTCAAGCCGGTGGGGCTGGTGGATCCACGCACCGGAGAGCGGCCCTTCGCCGTGGTTCAGTTGCGCGCGGAGAATGAAGAGAAGACGCGCTACAACTTGGTGGGCTGCCAGACGCGGCTCCTGTGGTCCGAGCAGCGAAAGGTGTTCCGGCTGATCCCGGCGCTGCGCGAGGCGGAGTTTGTGCGGTACGGTGTGGTGCACCGCAACACGTACCTCAACGGCCCCAGAGTGCTGTCTCCCACGCTGCAGTGCCGGAAGCGGCCGGACTTGCTCTTCGCGGGGCAGTTGACGGGCGTAGAGGGCTACGTCGAGTCTACTGGTTCCGGGCTGGTGGCAGGGATCAACGCCGCCTGCCTTGCCCGAGGGCTGCCGTGTCTGCAGTTCCCGCGCGAGACCGTCTTGGGCGCGTTGGCCCAGTACGTCGCCGCCGCCGAGACCAAGGACTTCCAGCCGATGAACGCCAACTTCGGCCTGCTCCCGCCGCTGGCAACGGAGGGAAACCGGCTGAAGAAGAAAGAGAAGTATGAGGCGCTGGCCAAGCGGGCACTGGACGCTCTGGACAAGTTCGTTGAGGAGGAGTTGACGGGGTGACGAGACCGGGGACTCCTCGCTGCCTCCTACGAGAATGCGTTGTCAATCCGGGCCGCGACCGTGAGGGAGCGCGTGACAGGCTGACTTGGTTTGCGATGCCGATGGCTCACGCGCTCCCTCACGGTCGCGGCTCGGATTGGCTCGCGCCTTCACCTGCATGGGTGCAGCCAAGGCTGCACGCGTGAGGCCTGTGGGCGCCACGGGTTCCCTCCGGGTACCGCCATGCTCCAACACATCGACAACTTCACCAACTACTTGGTTCAGGTGCGGAACGCTTCGCCACACACCGTCCGCAGCTACTCTCGCGACCTGATCCAGTTCGTGGACTTCGTCGAGGAGCACCGGTTGCTGGCCGGCCGGAGCGAGTGGGGCGCGGTGGACTACCTCTGCGTGCGGCGCTACCTCGGCGACATGAGTAAGCGAGGGTACTCGCGCCGATCCGTCTCGCGCAAGCTGTCTTCGCTCAAGTCATTCTTCAAGTACCTGCTGCGGCAGGAGGTCATCGAGGTCAGCCCGGTGGCGCATGTGAGGGCGCCGAAGGTCGAGGGGCGGCTGCCGCGGATGGTGTCGAACAGCGACCTGGAGGCGCTGCTCAACGCGCCGCACCTCGACGAGCCGCTGGGCGTTCGAGACCGTGCGATTCTCGAGACGCTCTACGCCACCGGCATCCGCGTGTCGGAGTTGGTCGGGATCGACCTGGCGGACGTCGACTTCGTCCGCGGTGAGGTACGGGTCCTGGGAAAAGGGGACCGCGAGCGGATTGTCTTGCTGGGGGAGCTGGCATTGGAGGCGCTGGGACAGTATGTTTCCGGCGCGCGGGTGACGCTGACAGCGGAGGCGCAGAGCGCCAAGGTCGGGCCGGAGGAGGCGCTGTTCGTCAATCGCTTCGGCGGGCGGCTCGAGGCTCGGAGCGTCGGCCGGATGCTGACCAAGTACCTCAACCAGTGCGGCCTTGGGGAGCGGATCACGCCCCACATGCTCCGCCACACGTTCGCGACCCACCTGCTCGAAGGAGGAGCCGACCTCCGCACCGTGCAGGAGTTGCTGGGCCACAGGAGCCTGTCGTCCACGCAGATCTACACCCACGTGAGTCGGGAACGACTGAAGAAGGTGTACGACCGGACGCACCCGCGGGCCTGAGCCTGAGCGGCGCTACACAGAGAAGAACGACGCCTGCTGCAGTAGCCCCTCGATATCGAGCAACTCCTGGCGGTCAGCCTCCAACTCCTGTCGGCGTTGAGGCGCAGTGCGCTCCGCCGACTCCATGTCAGCCGCCAGGCGCGAGAGCGATTCTTCCACGCCGCTGATCGTGCGCTCCAAGCTGTGGTCGACGGCCACCTCAAAGTCGCACAGGTTCGTGTGGACTTCCGCCCGTACGTTCGCCTGGATCCGGTCCACCAGTTCCCCGACCGGCTCCTCGATCTCCCGCTTGATCTGCTCGCGGGCGCGGCTGCGGAACACATTGTTGAGCTTCGTGCCGGCCAACACGCCGCCGCCGAACATCACCAGCGCCCCGATCCCGCCGAAGAGGAAGCCGGTGGCCAACGCCAGTGCCAACGTGGAGCCGATGGTCAGGGTGCTGATCTGCTTCAGGTTGGCCCGGAACAGGTCGGGGTGCAGCTTGAACTCAAACTCATCCTCGGCCAACTCGCCCAGGTCCTGGAACTCGAAGGCGAGGTTCGAGTTCATCGTCCGGATGGCCTCCTGGCAATCCTGGAGGACCTCCGCCCGCAAGCGGCCCAGGCGGTGCGCGATCTGCTCCAGATTGCCGCGAACCTCGTCGTTCACAATCTCCCGCACGAAGATCGGGATCAACTCGGCCGACTGCTGAAGCTGCTCCCAGGTGCACTCGTCGATCTGCGATTGCACCTCGCTCTGGAGGATTGCCGTCAGCCGCAGCCAGTCTGTGCCGGTGTCGCCCAGCACCAGGTCGCTCACCCGCCGCGACTCTTGATCCAGGCGCTCCACGATCCGCCGATGCGCAGCGCGGGCCTTGTCCAGTTCGGGTCGAGAGCGCTCGACGCGCTGCCGCAGCTCATCCAGGTTCAGGTTAATACTACAACCGTACTTAGCTCGGGGCAGGTCTCCGACCGCCCCGAAACGCTTGACCGGAAGGTCTCAAAGGGCTCTGGAGACCTGTCGGTCCGGGGAGCGGCGGGGTCAGGAGACCCTCGCCGAGCACAGCCTCCCGGTAAGTACTGCGCGGAGTTATTCCACGGGCAAGGCTGTACCGGAGAGACGACGACGGTACAAGCGCCGCGGGAGGACGGGGTGTTGGCCAGGCGCCGCTTGCTGCCATGGAAACGGACTGATACACTGAATTGCCGCCGTGGGCACTCGCGCGTCCTGTCGTGCCGCCGCGGCTGTGACGCATCGCCTCCGGAACCCGATTGGCCCGCCCTGCTCATGCGCGTCCTCCTTTGCACCGAGTTCTACCACGACCGCGGCGGGGCGTATGCTGCGGCGCTGGATTCCGAGTGGCTGTTACGGTCGCGCGGGCACGAGGTGGTTCCGTTCGCGGCGCGCCACCCAGGCAACCTGACGACGCCGTTTGCCGAGCACTTCGTGAGCTACCGGGAACTGCAGAGCATTCTGCGAAGGCGCCGGTATGGGGCGGCGTTGGGTGCCGCGCTGCGCGCGGTCTATTCGATGGAAGCGTACCGTCTGCTGCGCAAGGTGATTGCGGTTGTGCGCCCGGAGTTGGTGCATGTCCACAACTACGCGTACCACTTGTCGGCATCGGTGTTTGCGGCCGCGCGAGACGCTGGCGTCCCCGCGGTGCACACGCTCCATGACTACAAGCTCCTCTGCCCGCAGCTCTCGATGTTGCGGCACGGGACTCTCTGTGAGCGGTGCGCGGGAAGGCGTTTCTACAACTGCGTTCGGTACCGGTGCGTGGAAGGGTCCGCTACGGCGAGCGCAGTGGCAGCGTTGCAGAACTGCGCCCTGAGGGGGACGAACCTCGTCGCCAACAGCGTGCGTGCGTACGTCTGCCCCAGTGCATTTATGCGCGCGAAGGCTGTCGCTGGGGGCTTGCCGGAGCCACTGCTGCACTGTGTGCCCAACTTTGTCCGCTTGGCCGAACAGCACGCAGCGCTCGGCACGGCGTCGGGCCGGAGGTTCCTGTACGCGGGCAGGCTGGTTCCCGAGAAGGGACTCGGCACGCTCCTGCGGGCGACGAAGCTGGTGCCCGAGGCGGAGTTGGTGGTGGCGGGGGAAGGACCGCTCCGCGCGCAGTTGGAGGCGCTGGCGCCGCAGAACGTCCGCTTTCTGGGGAGCGTGTCGCGTGCCCGGCTGGCGGAGCTGTACAGCGACTTTGTGGCTGTGGTGGTCCCCAGCGAGTGGTACGAGAACTGCTCGCTCACCGTGTTGGAGGCGTTCGCCGCAGGTCGTTGTGTGGTGGCGGCCGACGTCGGTGGGCTGCCTGAGCAAGTGCGGCACGGGCACACGGGTCTGCTCTTCCCGCCGGGAGACGCGAAGGCGTTGGCGGAATGTCTGCGCCGCCTCGTTGCGCGCCCGGAAGCGGCTGCGGGCATGGGACACGAGGCGCGGCAGGTCGCGCGCACCAGATACTCGCCTGAGGTACACTATGCCCGACTCGAGCGGCTCTACCGCTCGCTTGCGTGATTGAGAGCCACTCCACAGGCGGTGCTTCGCATTGATCGTAGTTAGTGGTGCCCGCGGGATGCTGGGCACCTACCTCGACGGCGACGGAATCCTGAAGACAGACCTCCCCGAACTCGACGTGACCGATGCCGTGGCGGTCCGCAAGTTTGTGGCTGCACATCGGCCGGAGCTGTTCCTGCATCTCGCCGCCCTCACGGACGTCGATCAGTGCGAACGGCAGCCGGAACTGGCGGAGCGGGTGAACGTGACCGCGACGCGGAACGTCGCCGGAGCCTGCGCCGAAGCGGACTGCGCGATGCTCTACGTCAGCACCGCCCAGGTGTTCCCGGGCACGAAGCCCTCGGGCTACGTGGAGACGGACGCGACGGGACCGGTCAACGTGTACGGGAGAACGAAACTGGCGGGGGAGGAGGTTGTCCGCGCGACAGTGGCCAAGCACTACATCGTGCGCACCAGTTGGTTGATGGGAGGCGGCGCCGACACTGAGAAGAAGTTTGTCGGCAAGCTGCTGGAATTGATGAAGACCGGCCGGGAGCTGCGGGTTGTGGACGACAAGCGCGGGTCGCCGACCTATGCCCGCGACCTCGCCGAGACCCTCCGCAAGCTAACGGAGTCCGGGCGGTTCGGGACGTACCACGCGGCAAACCGCGGTTGCTGCACGCGGTTCGAGTTGGCACGGGCGCTGACCGAGCTGACCGGCGCCGACGTATCGGTCCATCCCGTCCCTTCTACAGACTTCCCGCTGCCCGCGCGGCGACCCGACTCCGAGGTGCTGCTCACCACCGAGTTGGCCAGAGCCGGTCTCCCGCTGCTGCGACCGTGGCGTGAAGCGCTCAGAGGCTACCTGCACGAATGGGGGTACTGATGGATCGCCCGTTGCGGATCGCGATCTGTGGCACCTACGGTATCCCGGCTCGATACGGCGGCTTCGAGACGTGCGTCGAGGAGACGGCGACGCGCCTCGCCCGGCGCGGACACCGGGTGGAGGTGTTCTGCCCGCGCCCTCTCGGTGGGACGGCTCCGGCGCAGCACCGGGGCGTGCACCTGCGCTACAACCCGTCGGTTCGCACCAAGCACTTGGCCACCCTCACCCAGACGGCGCTGGCTGTCGCAAAATGCGTCCGGGAGCGACCCAACGTCGCGCATGTGTACATTGTGGGGAACGCGCCGCTGCTGGCGCTCCTGCGAGCGGCCCGGGTGCCGTGTGTCGTCTCGGTCGACGGCATGGAGTGGCGGCGGGCGAAGTGGGGCACGGGCGCAAAGGCGTACATGCGGCTGTGCGAGCGGCTCGCCGCTTCGCTTGCGGGCGAGCTGATTGTCGATTCGCAGGTGGTCTCGGACTACTATGCGAGCCGCTACGGCCGGCCGGGCGAGTACGCTCCTTACGGCACCTTCACCGACGCTCCGCGAGGTCCCTCTCCGCTGGACAGGTTCGGGCTGCGACCAAGAGGCTACGTGCTGTTCGTGGGCCGGCTGACGCCAGAGAAGAACGTCCACCAGCTTGTGGCGGCCTTCGAGGCTGTGGAGACCGACCTCCAGTTGGCAATCGTCGGTGACGACCCTTTCAGCAGGGACTACGTGGCTGCCCTCAAACGGAACCGTGACCCACGGGTCTGCTTCCTCGGCTACGTCTACGGTGACGAGGCGCTCCACTTGTTTGCTAGCGCCTATCTCTACGTGACAGCGTCGGGTCTGGAGGGCACCTCGCCGGCGTTGCTGACTGCCATGGGGCAAGGCTGCTGCGCTCTGGTGAACGGCATCGCGGAGAACCGAGAGACCCTCGGTGAAGCGGGTAGAGCCTACTCCGAAAACGACCTGTCCGACCTGAAGCGCCAGTTGCAGTTCCTGCTCGACCGGCCCGATGTGGTGGCCCGCTACGGCCGATTGGCGCGGCTGAGGGCGCAGCAGGCATACGACTGGGACTTGGTCACAGACACGCTGGAGCGGGTGTACCGGAGAGTGGCACGGTGAACGCACGCGGGGCGTGGAATCGCCGGGCAGTTGGTAGTGATGAGTCACCAGTCACCAATCACCAGTCACCAATCACCAGTCACCCGTCACCCGTCACCCGTCACCCAATCCCGCGGGTCGGCCCTACAGCTCGATCTCAAGCCCCTCGTGCGCCACTACGCACTTGGTCTCGGCACCGGCCTGGTCGAGGAGTTGTTGCGCCCGTTCGCCGAGGCGGTCTAACTTCTCATCTGAGTGGGACATGTCGTGGTGGGTGAGGGCGACAGTCTTCACGTTGGCACGCATCGCCCGGTCGATGACCTCGTCGATGGTTGAGTGTCCGTAGCCGACTTTCGCCGGGTACTCTTCTTCGGTGTAGGCGGCGTCGGCGATCATCAGCTCTGCGCCACGGGCGAAGTCGACGATGCGCCGATCATCTGCTTCCGCGCGTTTGCGGGCCTGCTGCAGGGAGGTTCCCTCGTCGGCCAGGCGCAGCCGGACTTGGGGGGACTGCAGCACGCGCAGATGGGGCTCGTGATCGCAGAGGTAGACCGCCGCGCGCTCCCCCTCCTGGAACCGGTATCCCAAGCACCCGCCCGGATGGTTCAGTGGTGTGTTGAGCACGACCAACTCACCGATTTGGAGGGGAGCGCTGCCAATGTCGTGGGGAACGATTGTCGCCGACATATCCGAGAACCGGACCGGGAAGTAGGTGAACTCCTGCTGTCCCTTCAGGACTTCGTCCAAGCGGCGGGTGTGACCCTCGGCGGTGTAGAGGTGGATGATATTCCCGGCGACGTACCCGGGGACGAAGAAGGGGAACCCCTGGATGTGGTCCCAGTGCGCGTGCCCGAAGAGCATGTGGCAGACAAGCGGGGCGCCGCCCTTCGCTGCGCATTCCGCCATGAGCGCCTCGCCGAGCCCCCTCAGCCCCGAGCCACCGTCGATGATGAGCACCTCGTCGCCGGAACGCACCTCGACGCAGGAGGTGTTGCCTCCGTAGCGCACGGTGTCTGGACCGGGGACTGGCAGCGATCCACGCACTCCCCAGAACTTGATCTTCACGTGCTCTCTCCCTGCACGAGCAGTCTGCGGGCGGCGCTTGGCGGCTCACCATGCCTTGCGCACGTCGCCAATTCTAACGCAATCATGCTGGGAAGACCACCATGCTACAGTGTTCCCCGGCCAGCCCTGGCATCGGGATTGCTTGCGTTCTCTCCGGAGAGTCGGTGCGACTCAGGTCTGCAAGGCGGGGGAAGGGGTCGCACTCCGGACTCGCCCAATGACCCGCGCGGAAGGACAGACCGCCGCCTCTCTCCCCTCTGGCGACGGTCCTCCGGTCTGCAATCCGGAAGCTGAAATCTGAATCCGCAGGGGTCCGCCAGCGGCGGCCAGTCCCTATCCCTTGGCGAACTCGTGGAGCCAGAGCTTGCCGTCCGCGCAGATGACCAGCTTGGAGAGATCCGGGGCAAAGGCAACGTCGACAGGTTTGTCCTCGACGTTGTCCAGTTCCAGCAGCATCTGCGGGCTCTCGTTGCCGCGGAGGACGACGTTCAGGCGGTCCTCAACCAGGAACGCCGTTACCTCGGCATCGGCCGAATAGCCTACGACTTCGCCGGGGAACTGCCGGCGCTCCACCTTTTCGGAGCGGACGTCTATGAACAGCAACTCGGTGTTGTCGGCGAGGATGGCGCGCTTCCCATCGCTGCTCCAAACGATTCGGGTGCCGAAGCCGAAGTTCTGACCGAGATCCGCAACGATACGAGGCTCGGCCGGCCCGTCCCCGATGTCGGCGAGCGCGACAACGGCCCTGGTCTTGCGGGAGGCGAGGCAGAGGAGCTCGCGCCCATCCGGACTCCACGCGAGGTCGTCGATGAACTCGAACTCGCCCGGCCGGACCACGAGGTGAGACTGGTCCTCTGAGCGGGCGTCCGCGGGCACCACGTCGAGGTAGTGGCGAGGCTCCTCGCCGGTCTGATCGAGGCGGAGCCGCGCCAACTGCTTCCCGTCGGGAGACCAAGCGGGCACTTCCGTGTCGCCGGGCAGTTCGAGCGGTTTCCTCCCCGAGGCGGGCATGACCCAGCCGACCAAGTCGCCCTCGCTCTCGTACAGCCCGACCAACTCGCTCACGACCAACCGGTCGCCGGTTGGCGACCAGGCGACGTACTCAACCCGGTGGAACGTCTTCGGTTCGCCGGTACGCGTCAGCAGTGCAAGCAGCTTGCGCTCCTTGGGCGTGTAGAGGCTTACGGAGGCGTGGGCAACCGAGTGTGCGGGATCGTCCACGAAGGAGCAGAACGCCACCTGATCGCTCGCCGGTGACCAGACCGGGCCGTACAGCTCGCCCCCCTCGGGTGGTATTACGATCAACTGCGGCTCGCCCGCGGGAGACGGCTGCTCTACTGCGGAAGGCTGCCCCTTGAACGCAGAGTCGCCCTTCTCTTGCGGCGGCGGCAGTATTGGGGCGGCAGGGGAGGGGGGGGACGCAGAACGACACCCGGCAAGCGAGCCGACCAGTAACCAAGCAATCGGCGTCGCGGCCCGTAGTCCCAGAGTTCGGCGACGCGCAGCCGGCAGCACTGGCCTCACTTGCCTGTCTTCTGGCGAACTTGGTTGGTGAACTCGACCAGGGTGCCCCGATAGAGCTTCACATGCCCATCGACATAGCAGACGTTGACAGCACCGGAGGCTCCCGCGGCCCACTCCTCGGCGTTGATGCCCGAGTGTGCGCTGCCCGAGGCGCACCATACCTCCGGGACCGCGGCGGGGTTGGGGACCGCGCTGAGCGACTTGCCGCACAGCGAGTCCGGCCAGTCCGGGAAGGCGTTGTACCCGTAGGTGGAGTCGTAGGAGCGCCACATCGAGCGGCTGGGTGCCAGCAAGGCGCCATGCTCTGCGAGCCAGCTCGGGCACTGCCAGATCTGGCTGTTCTCTACATACGATTCCAGCACCGTCTTCAACGTCGGTGCCTCCGCCAGCGACCCGCCGCTGTCGACGGTTCGGGCGTAGGGGAAGTAGTCGTCGTAGTCCTGCATGTAGAGCTTGACCGCAATCCCGATCTGGCGGGCGTTGGAGGTGCATTGGGTCAGGTACGCGCGGTCTTTCGCCCGGGCGAGCACCGGGAAGATGATCGAAGCCAGCACGCCGATGATGGACAAGACGACCAGCAACTCCACCAGCGTGAAGCCGCGAGTTGCTGCCCTCCCCGGGCTGGATTGTCGCTCACTTCTCGGCATTTGCACATCCGTCTGAGCGAAAGAAAACGCTCAGTGGGCAAGTAGGCCCACCCTCTGAATCAAGGGTAGTTATTGCCGAGTTGTGCGATTCCTAAACGTCTGCGCTGCCGTCGCGCGAAGGCTGAATTGCCGTTCTGTTGCGCCCCTTCGGCACGGCCCGTGCGGCGAGCCATACGCGCGCCGATCGTCGAAACGCCCCCGCGCAGACAGTGCCTGGACACCCGTCACTCGCCCAGCTTGAGTAGCGTGACGTGCTCGATCTCAACACGGCCCTGGGCGGCGCCGTTGCCGGGGTCGAGGCGAATGGACGTAATCTGCTGATCGCGCCAGAGCGGGTGCGTGCCGACGTGCACCCGGTAGGTCTGCATTCGGTCGCCGGGGACCAGGGGAAAGAGCAGCACCTTGTCTTCGGCGAAGCCTGGCGAGGCGGTCGTCGTCCAGTAGAACTGGCCGCCGCTCCCACCGGCCGCCTGCATGGTGATCTCGATCACATCCGCCTCGGCGCCCTTGACTGCCACGAACGGCCGCACCAGGTACGGGTCCCCGCCAGTGACCTCGGTCACCAGCTTGCTGCCTTCCACGCGCAAGGGGGTCAGGTCGTGCTGGCTCACCCACCCTTGGGTGGATTCCCAGGGCCCAAAGCGAATCTCCGTTACCTGCTCGGGGAGGTAGGGGACGGCAAGTGGCTCCACTCCCGTGAGCAGGAGCTTCGCCTCCTGACCCGCCGGCAACCGGATCAGCAGGGCGCCGTGGGCGGGGTCGTAGCGATAGCAGGGGTGGTCCGGCAGCCCCGGCGGGTCGGTCTGCGTTAGCAGGCTGCCATTGAGCCGAATCGACTTGGGCTGAGCCGTGCCGGCCACGAGCAGCCAGCACGATTCCTTGGTCGGTGGGCGAATGCTGAGCGCCACGGTGTCGTCGGTGACCGTCACGGAGTTCAGCACGCCGCGGGAAGTCAGCCGGACCTTCCCCTCGCCGACAACCGCCGTCCGCGTCCACGGGTCCTGGTCGCTGCCGAGAAGCCGGTACACGTTCCGCAGGATCTGGTGGGGGGCGAAGATCCAGCCGCACTTCTCTGCGTTCAGGGCGCTGATGTTGTCGGGCCACAGGGCGATATCGCTGGCGTTGGTGGACTGCTGGAACAGCGCGCTCACGGTAAGCCCACGGGCAACCTCCTCCCAGGGGAAGCTGGGGTCATACTCGGCCAGGCGGAGCAACGCATAGGCATGCCGCAGGCCGTTCCACTGCACCGGCCGACCGATCCAGCTCCCCTCGAGCCAGGTGGCGCCGAAGACGGGAATCGACGCGTACCGCAGGAAGGGGTACTCCGGGGTGTCCCACATGTACAGGAACGGCAGGCCGGCTCGGGCCCACTTAACGGCACTGGCGAGGTACACTCCGTTTCCGGTGCATTCATAGCCTGTCAGGTACGCCTCGCAGGCATCGGCGGCGGCGAGGAGATCGGGGGTGTGCACGGGCACCTCCCAGACCTGCGCTGCCCGGGGCACAGGGAATCGGTCCATGAACGCCAGGGCCTTCTCGCCGCCCGCGAGCGCCTGCGCGTCGCCGGTGACGCGAGCGAACCGCAGCACGGTATAGGCCGTCTGGGCGCAGGTGCCCACCTCGGCAGCTTCGTGGGTGCCGAGAAGTGTGTAGTCCATCCCCTCGAACACACCGACTCGGGGCGTCTTGGCGTCGAACCGCCACGAGCCGTCTTCGCGCTGCGAGGCCAGCAGACCGGCGACCGCAGCCGCGGCGCCGTCCAGGGAGGCCACGGGGTCCCCATAGGTGATCCCGTAGTCCTCAATCGCCGGCGCCGCCCCGGTTGCCTGGACTTCCTCGGCGAGTCGGCGCAGGCGGCCCTCCAACTGCGCGTCGGCGGTCAGGCGTTCCGCCATCAGCACGTCATACAGGTAGGGCCCGTGGGGCGCGATGCTCTCCATGACCTTTGGCCCGCCGCGGCTGCTGTACCAGCCCTTCTTCTCCGGCACCCACAGCGACTCGAGATAGGCGCGCGCGCTGAAGTCGATCTCCTTCTGCCAGGTGCCGCGGGGCGGGGTCAGGGGGTCCGGGACGCCGTATAGTGCAAACCAACGGTCCATCGCCGACAGCGAGTCCCGGGCGGAGCCGTCCAAGTACACGTGCGCGTCGATGGTCAGGGCTCCCTTGGGAACGAACTCGTAGGGGCGTGCCGCTTCCCGCGTGTTCTCGTCCAACCAGTTGGGGCAGGTGGGCAAGACGAACCCCATGAGATGACCGACGCGACCCTCCTTATAGTCGGGCGAGCAGAAGACAGCGCCGGGGCGGTCGTTGCGGCCGTCCCACTTTTGGTAGGCGTCCCACAGCAGTCCCACGGTAGTGCTGCCCTCGTGGACGCTCATGAGCGGAATGGTGATCTTGTTGACGTGGGGTACATAGCGCACGCGGTCAGGGTGAGCGGGGGCGAAGTCCAGGTCGTTGGAGCTTACCTCCTCGTTGACCAGCCACTCCAGCCCGGGGAACAGGGCGTCGCTCTTCGCGTCGCCGAACGAACCGGCGCCAGCGTACAGCAGGAGCGTCTCGAAGGCGGTCAGCTTGCGCGGCCGGTTCACGTGCAGCCGCGTTGAGACCGCGAAGGTATCCGCCTCCTCGGTCACCGTCCACGTCTGGACCAAGTCCCACGTGGCTCCGTCGGCATCCCGCAGGCGCGAGGTCAACGTCAGCTCGGACTTCCCTGCCTCGTTCGCCAACTTGCCGGCGCCGCCGAACAACAGCACCTGGCGCTCCCCCTTGTTGGTCAGGTAGACCGCCTTCCCCAGCCGCGTGACGACACCCACTTGGCGCCAGTCGTCGCCAGTCTTTGCGAACAGGCGGCACGCCCCGAAGCCGGCGGAGCTGCGCGGGAACTCGGCGCGCAGGCGAGCGTTCTCCAGGACCGCCCCCGCCTTGACAACGGCCGCGGTCGCCTTGCCGGCCGGGGCCGGCCATGGCTCCCCCTCCCCTTCGGCGGCAGTCACGACGATCTCGTTGGTCGTTGTCTGGAGAGGGCAGCCCTCGGCCGAGACTTGCGCCGAGAGTGCCGCGCCGGCCGACTCCGCCAGTGCCTTGACGGGCCAGCTCACGGTCGCCGTGGCACCGGGCGCAATGAGGTCGACTGCTCGGTTGGGGGCGCCGCCGCCGTCGACGCCAAGCGCCGGATCGAGGGTCAGCGCCACCGCGACACTGTGCAGGTTTGCGTGCCCGGTGTTCTCGAGAATGCAGGTGACGTTGGTCGCGTGAAAGCGAGACAGGAGCAGGCTATCGGGCTTCAGGGCCGTTGCCGTCAGCTCGGGGCGGAGCGGGAGTCGGCTAATCACCTCGTTGTCTCCCGCGCGGGCGATCAGGCGGACGCTCCCGACGGCGTCACGGTTTCCGCCAAGCTGCCATGCCACGTTCCGGCGGCCCTTGACCTCGAGGTCAGCCAGCGCCGAAGGCGCGTCGCCGCGAATCGACAGCCCTTCCGGCAGTTCCAGTGCCAAGTCGAGGTCGCCCGCTGCGTCGCCGGCGTTCTCGAAGCGGGCGGTGAGCGTGAGGGTTCCACCGGCAGACTCGCGCAAGTCGGTCCGCAGAATCTTCGGGAGCGGCCCGACGGAGTCGAGGTACTCGACGTCATCCACCAGCATCTCGCCCGTCCCGCCGACCAGGCGGCCGGACACGTGGACCCATTTCACTTGCTTGTTGTCGGTGAAGTCGTACGCCAGCACCGCCTTGTGCCACTGGCCGTCGCCAACGTGCTCGGCGGGGACCTCAAACGTGGCCCGCTGCGCGCCAGTACCCTCCAGCGGAGTCTCGTTCATGGGGATCGCGTAGAACATCAGGTGCGAGCCGCGGCTGGCCACCGCCTTGTAGCGGAAGACGAGACCGCCCTTCAACTGCGAGAGCATCTTCGCCTGCTGGCCGTTGTTCGCCGTCCACGCGCGGTTGAAGCCGACCTCGCCCTTGTCAACGGCGCGCAGAAGACGCAGCGAATACCTCCCGGTGCGCGCCTCCTCGCACACTTCGGCTCGATTGGCCACGTCGCCGAGTACCGCACTCCAGTCCAGCGGAACGCCAAGGGGGCCGACTTCCTCGAAGCTGCCGTTGGTGACACGGCCCACCGGCTCGGCTCGGCCGGCACCGGCCGCCAGGCAGAGGGAAAGGCACAGGCTGGTGATCATCTCCGAACTCCCTTTCCGATCAGGTCCGTCTTGCGAAGCGCCCCCCAATGCATTCGCCGCCGCCCTCGCCATCCCTCCGCGCCGAGCGGGAACGTGTCAATAACTCCGCCCGACTTTCGAGAGGCACCGCGAGGCGGTACAATCGCCCACGAGCCGAGGAGCCAGGCAGCCCTGTCATGGGTGCCCGAGACATAGCCGTTTCCGCGTTGCTCCGCGTTCGTCCTCGAACGGACGCCGTTCGTGCGCGTCCCGTTTCGCCGGAGGCAAGCTGATGCTATCTGACAACCGAACCGATCGCGCCCCCACTCTCATTCGCGAGGACGCCGACCGCTCGCCGGTGATTGTGGCGGTGGGAGACCAGTGGCGCTACGGCGTCCTGCCGGAGGGCGCCGAGCCGGTGGGCGAAGGCTTCGACGAAGCCTCCGGCCTGCCGCGGCGCATTCGCTGGCTCAAGGACAACGCCGAGATGGCGCTCGTGCCGGCGGGGGAGTTCCTCATGGGCAGCACGGACGCTGACTCCAACGCTTCAAGCGCTGAGAAACCTCAGCACCGCGTGCGCTTGGACGCCTACTACACGGATGTCTGTCCGGTGACTGTAGGGCAGTACCGTGCGTTCTGCCAGGACGCTCATCCCGTCGTCGACGGGACCTGGCACGACTCCGCGGCGTACAGCGAGTGGGCGGGGAAGAAGCTGCCGACGGAGGCGCAGTGGGAGAAGGCGGCGCGGGGAACGGATGGGCGGATCTGGCCGTGGGGGAATCAGTGGAACGGCCAGGCCGCCCACTGCGACTACCAGCACAAGTGCCAGTGGTCGGATACGACCGCGCCGGTGGGCAGTCACCCGCAAGGCGTCAGCCCCTACGGCTGCCACGACCTGATCGGCAACGTCTGGGAGTGGTGCGCGGACTGGTATGACGACGGCTACTACAAGCGGTCGCCTGGAACCCCGGGGGTTCCCGAACAGAACCCGCGCGGCCCGGAGTTCGGTACTGGGCGGGTGTTGCGGGGCGGCTCGTGGTTCGTCGACTGCACCCTCGGCTGGTTGCGCTGCGCCTACCGCCGCGACTTCGTCCCCGACCTCAGGCTCGCCGGCAGGGGTTTTCGTTGCGCCCAAGACCTTCCGGTAACTTCCTTACCTCTTTAGGTCCTTCCCTCTTTGCCTCGGTAGGATAGGTCGCTGACCTGTCAACGCGACAGGTTTGGCAACCTGTCCTACGGGTGCGCGCTGACCGACGCGGCGCGGTCAGTTTCGGGGCGATTTCGTAGGATGGGTCTCTGACCTGTCGCGAGGTGGTGAGTGGTGAGTAGCGGCGGTCTGTCGTAGGATAAAGCTCCAGCTTTGTCGCTGCTTCGGCGCAGGGTCAAGGGCAAGGGCGACAAAGCGCGCGCCCGCAAGGCGCGAGGAGCTTTATCCTACGGGTGCGCGCTGACCGTGTATGATGACAGGACATCCGTTACAGTTTCTGACAAGACCTCCGTTACACCTCTGCAGACCGGAATTAGAGTTGAGGAAGACAGGAGTGAGCGAAGTGCCGTTTCACGAGGTGTCCAGGATGCAGAGCCGCAAATGGATGGTGTATCGAATCAGCGAGGAGCGGGTGTGGGACTTCGTGCAGGGCTACGCGCCGGGGGGACCGCGCGCAACGACCCGCTGGCGGCGTTAGCGGAGGTGTTGCGGGCGCCGGCGGAGCAGCCGGCGGTGTTCGTGCTGAGAGACCTGGACGACTACCTGAGCGACCCGGCGGTGGCGCGGCAGCTTCGCAACGTGGTCCGGGCCCTGCGGACGTGCCCGAAAACGGCGGTGATCCTTTCCCCGCGCCTGAACGTGCCGGACAAACTGACCAAGGACGTGCAGTTGCTGGAGTTCGCCCTGCCCGGGTACGAGGAGATCAAGGGTGAAATGGGGTCCGTGTTGGCCTCGGCGCACATGGAGGAGGGGAGCAAGGAGGCGCTGGTGAAAGCGTGCCAGGGGCTGACGCTGACCAACATCGCCCAGGCGCTGCGGAAGGCGCGGGTGCGCTACGGCAAAGCCTTGGACGAGCGGGCCATTGACGAGGTGCTGGAGGAGAAGAAGCAGATCGTGCGCCGGACCGAGGTGCTGGAGTTCTACACGGCGACGGAAACGCTGAAGGACATCGGCGGGCTGGACCTGCTGAAGAAATGGCTGCAGGAGCGCTCGGTCGCCTTCAGCGACCGGGCCCGGCAGCAGGGGCTGGAAAGCCCCAAGGGCGTGTTGCTGTGCGGGATCGCCGGCACGGGCAAGAGCCTGGCGGCGAAGGCGGTGGCGCGCCTGTGGCGCCAGCCGCTGTTGCGCCTCGACGTGGGCGCGCTGTTCACCGGCATCGTGGGCGGGTCGGAGGCGATCATGCGGGACATGATCCGGATGAGCGAGTCCATGGCGCCGTGCGTCCTGTGGGTGGACGAGATCGAGAAGGGCTTCGCCGGTGTGGGCGCCTCCGGCGAGTTGGACTCGGGCGTCACCGCGCGGGTCTTCGGCAGGTTCCTGACGTGGAGGCAGGAGAAGACGGCGCCGGTGTTCATCGCGGCGACCGCCAACAACATCCGCACCCTGGCGAAGACTTGCCCGGAACTGCTGCGCAAGGGCCGCTTCGACGAGATCTTCTTCGTGGACCTCCCCACCGCGCAGGAACGGCAGGAGATCTTCGAGGTGCACCTGCCGAAGAAGACGCCGCTGCCGCTGAGCCACTTCGACCTTCCACGCTTGGCCGAGCACACCCGGGACTTCAGCGGCGCCGAGATCGAGCAGGCGGTGAAGGACGCGAACTTCCGCGCCGTCGCCCAGAGCCGCGACCTCCTCACCGACGATATTCTCGCCTGCGCCGGGCAGACGGTGCCCCTGGCGCACACCGCCCGCGAGACCATTTCGGAGCTGCAGTGGTTCGTCAACAGCGGCCGCGCCCGGCCCGCCTCCAGCGGGGCCGCGGCGCCCCCGCCTGAAGCGACTCAGACGGAACCCACCGGCGGGCTGTTGGCGAGGATGTTGGAAGAGGGAGGGTAGGCAGGAATCATTCAGGCAGCTTCGGCTGCACCCCGACGAGGGAAAACGTAGCGCGACTTGGCAAGTCGCGTCGAACTCGGCGAGTTCGCGCGCGAGATGCCATCTCGCGCTACATTCTCATAGGAATCGCCCATGTTCGCGTTTCGCTTGAACACCCCGGCAAGTGAAAACGCCCACCATTCCGAGGCGCGCGCCTCGGAATGAGTGCGCATTTTCGAAGGAGACCGGAAATGACGTCCACTGACTATGTTCAAATTGCCGTCGTCGCCCCACCCAAGACCCGAGAAGATTGCTTTGAGCCAACTGACTGGGCGCGACTGGAGCGCTGCTGTCAAGTCGCCTACGTGCAGTCGTCCAAGTGGGACGCCGTGGAAGCCGCGGAGGTGATGGCGGGGGCGCAGGTGGTCCTCACCGGCTGGGGCACCGGCGCACTCACGGAAGCCGTGCTGTCGCCGGCGCCCGACCTGAAGCTGTGGGTCCACTCGGCGGGCAGCATGGCGACGATGGCGACACCGGCGGTGTTTGACCGCGGCGTCCTGATGAGCACCGCCAACGACGTGCTTGCCAGAGGCGTCGCCGAGTTCGCGCTGGGGATGACGGTTATGGCGCTCAAGCAGGTCGTCGCCGTGAACCGGGACCTCCACGCCGGCGTGCCCTGGCGCGAGGCGCGTGGAACCCACAACTCGCGGGAGTTGTGCAACCTGCGCGTCGGCATCGCCGGATTTGGGCGCGTCGGGCGGCATCTCGCCAGGCTGCTGGAGTCGTTCAACGGGCTGGACGTGGTGGTGAGCGATCCCTTCGTGGACGAGTCCGTCCTGAAGGAGCACGGCGTCACCCGCGTTTCTCTGGAGGAGTTGTGTGCCACCTCGACGGTGATCCACAACTGCGTCCCGTGGACCGAGAAGACCGTGGGGCTGTTCACCCGGGAGCTGTTCCAGAGCATGCCCGACGGCGCGGTGTTCCTCAACACGGGGCGGGGTGCGACGGTGGACGAAGCCGCGCTGATTGAGGAGTTGCAGACGGGCCGGCTCTGCGCCTGTCTCGACGTGACCTACCCCGAGCCGCCCGCCGAGGGCAGTCCATTCTACTCGCTGCCCAACTGCCTCCTGACGCCGCACATTGCCGGCGCGGTGGCGAACGGGCGCAAGCTGCTGGGGCGGTTCGCCGTCGACGAAATCCTGCGGTTCCTCGACGGGCGGCCCCTGGTCGGGCAGATCAGCCAACGCGAGGTGGAAGGCATGACCGGCGGGAAGGGCTGACCGCCGGGCCCCGGAGAGGACCAGTGAAAAGGGCGCCGGCATCATGCCGGCGCCCTTCGCGCGTCAGTAGACCGTATTGCTCGGCCCTCACTCGCCTGCGGGCTTTGCTGGTTGCGGCTGCGGAGCCGGCGTCGGGAGAGTCGCGTCCGTGCCGGCTACCGCATTGCCGACCTTCACGTCGGCGTCGGTGAGGGTCCCGTGTTTCCCCAGCGTGGAGGTGCGCGTGCGCGCCTGGTCGGTCAGTGCTTGGATATCCCGGTCGTTCTTCAGGACATGCGGCGTCAGGAAGACCAGCAACTCCGTGTTACTCACCTTGTCGTCGGTGCTGCGGAACAGGGAGCCGACTATCGGCAAGTCGCCCAGGAACGGGACCTTCTTGTGGACCTTGTTTGTGGACTCACGGATCATCCCGCCGATGACGATGGTCTGCCCGTCTGCTACGGACACTGTGGTGTTCGCCGTCCGGGATCCGACGATGGGGCTGGTGAAGCCCAACTGCTGCACCTGACCTTGAAGCTCAGCCAAGCTCTGCTGGATCTGCATTTGGATGTACCGGTCCGCCCGTTTGTTCTCACCAGCGTCGTCGTCGTCAGCGCCGAGGGAGGTCTTGATCCGGGGGGTGACCTGCAGGTTGACGGTGATGTCATACCAGTCGAAGACGGGGATCTGCCCGGTGGCGTTCTGCGAGATGCTCTTCACGTACGGGTAGCGAGTGCCAATCTCCACCGTCGCCCGGACGTTGTCGGTGGTGGTGACGTGGGGCGTCGACAGCACGCGCACGTCGTGCTTCTCCATCAGGGCATCCAGCACCGCGTTCAGCTCCTTGCCGACCACGGTGTAGCGCATGCCCTCCGCGAAGTCCTGCGAGTTCTTGATCTGGAAGTCGGTGCCAATGGTGTCCTGCGGCTGTCCTTCGGTCTTCCAGGACCATTCAACGCCTAACCGGGTGGTGTTGTCCAACGTGACATCAACGATCGCGACCTCGATGAACACCTGCTGCTTGGGCTTGTCCAGTTGGCGGACCATCTCCTCCACCAGAGTGTGCGCCTGCGGGGGAGCGGTCACGACCAGCGAGTTGGTCGCCTCGTCGCTCTCCACGCTGATGTCCTGTAGAATGTCCAACGCCGCTCCGGACTGCCCGCTACTTCTGCCGAACAGGAAGCTGAAGAACCCGCGCGACCGATTCTGCCCCCCGAAGGCGCGCTCCAGCGTGTTCTCGACATCCTCGGCATTGGCGTTCTCCAGCGGATAGATCCGCATCATGTCCGTGAGCGGCGCGTTCACGTCGAGCTTCGCGACCAACTCGCCGACCTGGAGGAGGTTCTCGGGCGTGCCCGTGGCAACCAGCGCGTTGTTGCGCACATCGGGGACGATGATGTTCTCTTTCAGCCCCGTCAGCCCCTGAACCCGCGTCTGGTTGCGGCCGGAGTCGTACGATCGACTCCAGGGGAACTGGAAGCGGCTGCTGGTCGCGCCCCCCTGCGGCTGCTCCAGGATCTGGTTGATCTCCTGGGCGACGGTTGAGGCATCGGCGAACTTCAGCTCGAAGACCTGGACTCTGACGTCCGGTTCGAGATTCACATCGATGGCTTTGACGATCTGCTGGATCTGCTCGATCCGCTCTTTCGAGGCCGAGGCAATGATCGAGTTCGTCCGCTGGTCGGCCTGGATCTTGAACTCCTCTTTCGCCTGCATCAGCCCCGGCACGGTGGGTGACGCCCTGCCTGGGACGCCGGGAGGGACGCCGGGAGGACTACCTCCGCCTCGCTGGTTGGGATCGAGTCGGACTTGTCCGGTCCGTGGTTGCTCAAAGAGTTGGGTGAGGAGGGTCGCCGTGCTCTGCGCGTCAGCGTACTGGAGCTTGATCACCTCCACACTCAGGACGTTGGCCTGGTCCTTGTCCAGTTCGCTCACGATGCTCACAATGCGTTTCACATTGCTCGCAGTGTCGGTGATGATCAGGTGGTTGGTCGAGCTGCTGGCAACCAGGGAACCGGTGTCCGCGGCCACCAGGGGCTTGAGTTCCTGGGCAATCCGCTGCGCGTCGATGAACTCCACCGGGACGATCTGCGTGAGGAACGTGTCGTGCTCGGGGATGTCCTCCGCGCGTTTGCCCGTCGCCACCGTGACGCCGGAGGTTGCGGCTTCCTTCTCGGGGAGCACTTTGATCACACCGTCTCCAAGCCGGCCCACCATGGTGTAGCCCTTGACCTGTAGCACAGAATTGACGATCTCGAACGCTTCGCGTAGCGGGATCCGCCCTGTCGACGCGATGGTGACCTGACCTGTCAACTCGGCGTCGATGGCGATGGTGGCCTTCGCAAGCCGGCCGAGCATCCGCAGCACGGTGACGAGGTCGGCCTTGTCGAAGCTCATATCGATCAAGGTCTCGTCGCCGCGTTGTTGAACGCGGCCGGGCTCGTCCTCAGGCCGAGGACCTTCAGGAGCGGGCGCTGCCGGCACCACCGGCGCAGCGGCAGCGGGCGCCTCGGGAGCCGCCGCCGCGGCCGGCGCAGCTTGCTCCTCTGCGGAGGCTCGCGGCAGCGCAGTCCCTACGCAGCAGGCCATCAGCAGTGCTATGAGCGGTGTTGCTTTCATCTTCGTGTGCTCCTTCGAGAACGCGGTTCCCCCGGGTGGAACGGGTCCCGCCTAGCCACCGCGGCCGCCGCTGCGGCGCCGCTCCTCCCACTGCCGGCGGAACTCGTCGCGCTGCCCAGAAGTCATGTTGCGGAAGTCGAACCCGCCCGGGGCCGAGGGCGGAGGGGGGGCGGTGCTTGGGGGGGGAGTGGTTGGGGCGGGAGGGCTGGGCTGGTCCTTTTTCTCTTCCGTCTTCGGCTCTGCCTTTTGGGCGGGCTTGTTCTCGCCGAAGGCGAAGTACCGATCCTGACCATCCTTGCGGAGGACGGCCCCGGTCTCGTCAACCGAGGCAACGTGGTATCCGAACGCCTCCGTGCCCACGCGCGCCATCAAGGTCTCCTTGGTCGTGACGTTCTCCACGAGGGCAACCTGCACGTCTCCCACCGTGATGCACCCGGTGACGGCGATGGTCTCCGGGGTTTGCGGCGGCGCCGCGCCTGTTGGCGGGAGGGGCCCGGCGGGAGGCGCCTTGGGAGGCGGTGGGACCGACGGAGTCGGCGGCGTTCTCTGGTCGTTCTGAACCAGCGGCTTGAACAGATTGCGCTCCGGGACGACGGCGAACTCCTGGTACTCGCGCGCCGGCAGTGCCACCGGCTTGGCCTCCGGGGCGCCGCGGTCTGCTGCTGCCGCGCCCGCGGCTGGAGTAGTGGCGTCGCCGGCTGTCGTCGGTCGCGCCCGGAGGGCTGTCCCAGTTGCGGGGGTTGACTGCTTCTTGACGTACCCATAGCACGCAACAGCCAGCACGACGGCGAACCCGCCAATCACTCCGAGGTCGCGTTTCGTGAACTTCATTCGGGTTACCTCATCCGCGCGGCGGATTACCTCATTCACCCAGTCGCGGCGCGGCGGTCTGCCGCCGCTTCTGCCGCAAAGGCGCTTCGCTGTAGGAATAGGTCGCCAGCAACAAGTCGCAGCTCAGGTCTGCCTCTCGATCGGACTTGTGCCGGATGTCGAGGCGCTGGACGTCCAAGAGCATCTGTGCGTCGTTGCTGATCCGGAACAGCGCATCGGTCAGCGCAGCCACGTTGCCTTCAACCGTCACCTTCACAGAATGCCGGCGCCAGTGGTCGTCGGCAATGGACGGGGCCAGGGGGTGATAGCTGCCAATCTGGAGCCCGCTGATCTGGCAGATCCGCTCCATGGCCTGCATCTTCGCGCCCACGTGGGCGGCTTCGCTGTCGCTGTCCAGGAGTGCTCCGAACTGCGGGCGAACCTGGCTCGCCAACTCGGTGTAGTCCGGCTGGTTCGTGGCCGCTTTGCGCCGGTCGAGTTCTCGCTGCTGCGCGGTGAGCTCCTGCTGCAACCGGTTCCATTCGGTCCAAGCCGGATCGACGAACTTGAGGAACAGACCGACCAGAGCGGCAGCCCCCACGCCGGCCAGGACGATCTTCCGCTCGCGCCTGGAGAATCTCACGAGGCAACGCCCCCTTCTGTGGCCACAGTACAGACAATCTGGAACTGGGTGAGCTGCACCTTGTCGCGCTCCACCGTGTTGGCGTAGGTCAGCCGGGCATCGTGGAATTCGGGGATTCGGCGGACGGCGGAGAGCGCGTTGGTGGCTTGGGCGCTCGTCTGTGCCGACCCGCGGATGGAGACCGTCCCGTTGGCGTCGAAGTGCGCTTCCTCAAACCAGACGCCTTCCGGAAGATCGGCGGAGAGCTGCCGCAGCAGCTCGAGCCACAGGCGCCCGTTGTACCGCGCCTCGGCGGCGCGGCGCGCCATCTCCAGCGCGCGGGTCTGGTCGCCGGAGCCCACGTCCGCCGCCACCGCGGGGTACTGAAGGAGCGCACTCTCCAAGGAGGCCAACTGCTCGCGCCGAGCTTGGAGTTGGCCCTGGAAGTGGGCTCCCAGCGCGACCAGCGCGATTCCGGCAACCGCTCCGGCGGCGAGTCGCCGGGTGCGCGCTTGGCGGGCGGCGCGCGCCTGCCGGGAGAGCTGAGCGGTAAGATTCACGTCCACGAGTGCGCGGTCGCCTCGCAGGGCCAGCCCGGTGGCGCAGGCGAACAGGGCAGCGTCGTCGGTAGGCACGCCGCTGCCGACCTCGAAGCCGGCCCAGGGGGGCGGCACGAACACCTCCAGCCGCAGTCGGCGGGAGAGCGCCTCCGACAGTCCCTCTGCCAGGGCGCCGCCGCCGGTGAGCAGGATCCGGTTGAGCTGTCCGGGCCGGGCGTCAGCCCGGTACGCCTGGATGGTCACCTGCAGTTCCGCGGCAAGGCGGTCCACCCACTGGCTCGTGTGGGGGGTGCCACCGCTCGCCGCGTGGTCTGCGGGTGGGGTGACGCCGTGGCGGTGCTTCAGCCCCTCGGCCTCCGCAGGGGAGACTCCGAAATCCTCAGCGAGCGCCTCTGTCAGGGCGCGCCCCCCGAAGGGCACCACTCGGTAGGAATGGAAGGCCCCGTGCTGCAGGACGACGGCGAGTGTCCGGTCCCGGCCGAGGTCCGCGATCAGGACGCCGTCGGGCTCAGACACCTCCAACGCGGCCGGCCGGGACGCGAAGCAGTTCGCCGCGCCCAGCAGGCCCACATCGACCACTCGGGGGCGCAGACCGCCCGTGCGCAGTGCGGAGCGGTAGGTGTTGAGGGCGCCCTTGTCGCAGGCTGCCAGCGCCACCCGCTGGGTGTCGTCGGTGGGGCGGCGACCGGTAGCCGCGCGGCCGCCCAGGACTGCGAAGTCGATCTCGGCGTTGTCGGCGCGGAACGGGATATGCTGGTGCGCTTCGTATCGGAGGAGCTGCTCCAGAGCGCGGCGGTCCGTGGCCGGCAGCTCGATGACCTTCAGCGTCGACTGCTGAGACGGCATGCCCACCGTGGTGATCGGCGCCCGAAGCTGGTTGCTGCGGGCGAGCCGCCGGAGCGCCTCCTGCCAGGAGGCCGCTCGGCTCCCCGCGTCCTCTGTCGCCACCGGGAACCGGGACACCGCCTCGACGCTCCAGCCTCGGGTCCTCTTGCGGAGCAGCACCGCCTTGACCTCGCTCTCGCCGAGGTCGATCCCCAGATAGTGTTTGCGGACGAAGCTCATCTGTGATTCCTCTTCGCGCGGAGCACAACGCGCCCCACGCAGGGCTGAAGGGCGACACGCACAGCCGCTCATTGGCGCCAATACACGATCCGGACGGTGCGCGTCGGCGGCTCGGCCGGTTGCTGTTCCGTTGCTGCGGGCGCCTGGGGCGATTGCGGCGTCAGCGGGCTGCCCGGCGCACCCCCCGCCATCGGTGCCTGTCGGGACCGAGTGCCGGCGGCGCCGGCGAGAGGCACCAGTGGCAGGCCTGGCGTCTGCCCCGAGGGCTGCTCGGGCAACTGCGCGGCGCCGCCCTCTGTCTCGGCGCCGGTTTGCTGGGCCGCCTGTTCCTCCACGACGACGACGCACTCGATCCGCCTGCGGATGGAGGTGCCGGTGATGAGCCCGTCCGCCACGACCCGGAACGCATAGGAGCGAACCGTCAAGTAGTCCGCCAGCTCCATGAACATCGCGCTGGTGAGGGACTCGACCGCAAGCACGTCGCCGAGCTGGGTGAACGGCCCGGCAGACTCTCGGTGCGACACGAGGTCTTGGGCGGTCTCCTCGGTCATGAGCGGCAGACACATCAGCACCTCTATGGGTGCCGTGTTGACGTTGATCCGCCCCCGAGTCGTCGCTTCGTCGGTAACGGTTATTCGGTCCAGGATCTGGGCAACCTTCTCGCGCTCCAATCCAGGCACGCTGAGGATCTCCCCGAGCTTCTGGAACTTGGTGGACTCCTGGGCTCCGCCGGCGCCCCCCTGGCCCGCCGCGCCGGTGCTTCCTGGCGCCGCGCCCGCTTGGCCCTGTCCCGTCTGGCCTTGGAGACCGGGGAGGCTAGGTAGGCCGCCGGTTGGCGCTTGACGGCTTCGCGACGAGGCTGCGGCCCCGCTGGCGCCAGGCAGGTTGCCAGAGCCGGGCAAGCCTCCGGTGCCGGGCAGGCCACCCGTGCCGGGAAGGCCTCCTCCGGTGCCGGGAAGCGCGCCGCCGTCGGGGGTCTGTCCCGTGCCGGCGGCGGGCTGCGTCGATTGCTGATTTCCTTGTCCGCCCCCGGTGCCTCGGTAGCTGAGAATCGCTTGGATCTCCTGCTCGGACAGCACGTCCTCCAAGCGCTCTTTCAGCTCGTCCTGCGAGGCGGTGCGCAGGTTGACTCGCGGCTGTCCCTGCGCATCGGTGTTCGTGTCCAAGCCGTAGAGCGTAAGCAGGTCCACCAGCCCCTTCGGGATGTCGCTCTGCGGCTCCTCCTGCACGCCCGCCGCGTCCATCAGCGACTTGAGCCCCGCCCGCTGCTCGGTGGCGTAGTTCTGCCCGTAGAACAGCTCCCGGGTGAAGCCCTTGACCAGCAGCAGTTCGGCCAGAGTCTCGAACTGGCCGTTCCGGCAGTAGTAGGGGGGCGTCAGACCAAGGTAGTACTCGTCCTCGGCGCCTTGCTCCCGGACCTCGGCATCCTCGTCGCGCCAGTCCAAGAGCGGATCGACCAGCAATGGGTCACCGAGAAGTTGGGTGAGCATGTTCTCGTCGGCCACATTCAGGTTCAGTTTGCCGGACTCGTCGTAGATACGAACTTCGTAGCGGCCGGTCGTGAGGGTCAGTTCGTCGGTGTCCGAATCCATCGCCGCCCACTCTTCGTCGGTGCTCACGTACGGGGTCTCCAGCCGCTCAAGCTGGAGGAGCGCTCGGCGAACACCCGTCTCGGCCAAGTGCAGTGCCTCGGCGTCGTTCGCGTAGTTCCCGGATAGCGCCACGTCGGTGCGCACGACCGACGAGAACCCCAGCAGCATCACCGCCAGGATGACCATCACCCAGATGGTCACCACCAGCGCGATCCCTTTCTGTTTGCCAGAACGATTCTTCATGGGCGCTTGCTGCTTCTGCCGGTCCCCGACGAAGGGGCGCTGGGCAGGGAGAGACCGCCGGGCAAGGCCGGCCCGCCGCCGGTCCCTCCCGGTAACTGGAACGAAGAGGCAGGCGGCGTCTGCCCGGACTCGCCGGGCTGCTGTCCCGCTTGCTGCTGCCCGGCTTCCTGACCGGTGGCAGCCGCCTTGCTGCTCTTCCCGGTGAGCTGGGGCAGGAGTCCTTCCGAGCGTGGCTCGAGGATTGCCTGGACCAACTTCGGCTCCTTGCCGTCTCCCTGGGTGAGACCGAGGGTCACCTCGATCAGCGGCGGAAGCGCGTCGGTGGTCTCCCACACGTCCAGCCACTCGCTGTTGGTCTCGTCCCAGAAGCGGAAGTTCAGGGAGACGACGGCGGGCGAGATCTCCGTCACCGTCGGCTCGACCGGTTCGGCGGCCAGCCCGGGCAGGGCATTCACGGTCCGTACCAACCCCTTCTCGGGGGTGGTGTCGTCGGTGTCGACGTAATAGGTGATCTCCGCCAAGTCGAGGCTTGCGGATTGGGTCGCCGCCGGGTCCAACGCGACGGCGACGAAGGACAGTGTGTCGAGGTCAACGCCCTTCCGGTCGTCTCTGGCGTCCTCCTGCTGGAACGCGGACCGCTCTTGCGGCGCCGCCTGGGCGTCCTCCTCGGATGCCGGTGCAGCTTCGGCTGCGGCTGCCGTCTCCTCGGTCGCTGGGAGCTGAAGGGGGTACAGGTTTGCCAGATCGCTGGTCACCTGCGTCAGCAGCCCCCTCGTCAGTTGCGATGACTCTGATTGGGCGTCGACCTGCCCCATGGCACGCAGCGCCGCCCGGAAGGCGCCGTAGACTGCTGTCAACAGCAGCCCGAAGATCGCCAGGGCGACCATCAACTCGATGAGCGTGAAGCCGGCGTTCTGGTGGCGCCGCCGTCTCACTGCGGTGCCTCCTGAGACGCGGATACAAAGTCACCCTCGCGAAGGCACGTCTCCACAGTCAGGTGGTGCTCGCGACGACCGTGCGCCCAGGCGACAGTCAACTCAACGCGCTGGAGACCAGACTCCGCCACGTCCGGCAGCTCGACCGGCTCCATCACGGCGGTCCACTTGTAGTGGGGGTAGAGGTCGCCGAAGTCACCTTCGCTCTCGCCTCCCGCTTGCAGGTTCTCATCCCAGCGCAACTGCGCCAACTGCATCTCGGCCAGCGTCGCGGCGGTTGTGTAGTCTCCGGCGTCACGGGCCGACAGCAACCCGCTCGAGACAGCCCGGAGTATCCCCACGATGCCGAAGGAGAGGATCACAAACGCCACCAGCAGCTCCAACAGCGTGAAGCCGCGACACCCCTTGGCGCGGCCGAGTCGAGGAACGGATGTTAGTGGAGTGCGCATAGTTGGCGGGAAGCACAAGCTGAGTCCCGAAATCCGAAATCCGGAATGGCCCACCCAAGGTGGCTATTCCCTCAGATACTCCTGAACCAGCGCATCGTCCGCCAGCTCTTCTTCGGTCAGCAGCCTCGTCCGGCCGGTGAGCGCTTCGAGGCGGACGCACCGCTTCTTGCCCTTCGGGTCGCTCAGGACGAGCCGGGCGTCTTCGGTCTGACCGTTGCGCCAAAACGTGACGGTGTCAACGCCTTCTGTCTCCTGTTCGGGGGCGACGTTGGAGAGCGCAGACTCCTGGCTCTCTCGCTTGAGGAGGCCGAGCGTCACCCCAGCCGGCAGCTCCCGAAGGCGGCCGGACGGAGTGCTATCCTCCGCGAACGAGGGCTCTGCCGGGGCTGTCGAGGCGGTGTCCGGATCGCCTTCCTCCTGGACCGTCACCCAGACAGCGATTGGTGTCTTGCCGGTGTCTTCTGACCGCCTCGCGTTGAAGCGCGTCGTCGTCCGGGAGGTTACGGCACGAGACCTCCCGTAGTTCAAGCGAGCGAGCACCTGCCTGGTGGCCGAGCGGATCCGCGCCTCGCGGTAGGCAGTCACCATGGACGGGGCGGTGACCCCGGTCATCAGGACCATGATCACCATGACCACCATCAGCTCAATCAGTGTCAAGCCGAGGGTGGCCCGCCGGGGCCGCAGGCGCCGGTCAGCGCTGTGACGTGTCCCAGTTGACAATGTCGGCGTCTTTCCCTTCGCCGCCCTCGACTCCGTCGCGCCCCAACGAGTAAAGGTCAAAGCTGTCTGTGTTGTGCTCGCCCGGCTCCGTATACACGTAGCCGCGGTCCCAGGGGTCGGTGGGCACGACGCCCTTCTTCAGGTAGGGGCCGTCCCAGTTCTTGGCTTCGGGTTCGGAGGTGGGCTTCTCGACCAGCGCTTGCAGCCCCTGCTGGCTGGACGGGTACGTGCCATTGTGCACGTGATACAGGTCCAGCGCGGTCTCCATGGACTGGATGTCTGCATGGGCCACAGCCACCTTGGCGTCTTCCACGCGCTTCACGACCTGCGTCGTGATCACCGCAGCCAGCATCACCAGGATGGCCATCACGACCATCAACTCGATCAGAGTCAAACCACGCTCATTCCGTCGTCTCAGTCTCCGCCTCATGGCAACACCTCTCTGTCTGGATTTGCGATTTGCGATTTGCGATTCTCGCTTCGCGATTGGCGGGGCCCCGGGGCGGGCCGTCTGACGCGCGTGCGACGCAACGCGAGGTGTCCAGCCCGAAAAATCCGAAATCCAAGAATCGCAGATCCAAAATCCTCTCATCCTGCCTGGAACACGTTCATCTGGAAAATAGGCAACAGCATCGCCAGGATGATGAAAGCGATGAGGGTGCCCATGACGAGGATAATCAGCGGCTCGATGAGCGAGATGACCGCCTTCATCTCGTTCTCGACCTCGACATCGTAGGAGTTGGCGACGGTATCCAAAACGCCGGGCAGGTCGCCGGTCTCTTCGCCCAGGGCGATCATGTGCGTCAGCAGGGGGGGGAACACGCCTTCCTGCGCCAGCGGCCCGGCGATGCTCTCTCCCTCCTTGACTTTGAGTCGCACTTCGTCCACGCCGCGGGCCAGCACTTCGTTCCCCAACACCTCGCGGACGACTTCCATGGCCGACAGGATCGGGACGCCGCCGCGCAGCAGTGTGGACAGGGTTCGGCTCAGCCGGGCGACGACAATCTTGCGGGTGAGGGGGCCGAGGAGAGGCAGCCGCAACCGGAACCTGTCCCACGCCAGCCTCCCGGAAGGCGAGCCGACGTACTGCTTGGCCGCCGTCCACAGCAGCGCGATTCCGCCGCCGATAGCCCACCACCACTTCGCCAGCCCCGACGACACATTCAGCAGGATTTGGGTGGGCAGCGGCAGCGCCTGTTCCAACTCGGCGAAGATGTCCACAAACCGCGGAATCAGGAAGATCAGCAGACAGGTGACGGCTGCCGAACCGACAGTGAGCAGCAGCAACGGGTAGGCGAGCGCAGATCGAATCTGGCTTCGCTGGATGTTGTCGCGCTCCAGCAGGCTGGCCAGCCATGCGAGGACTCCCTGGAGGTCGCCGCTCTCCTCCCCGGCCCGAACCATGTTCACGTATAGCGGCGGGAACGCGCCCGGGTGGCCGGCCAACGCGTCGGAGAGCGTCGTACCGCTCTGGATCTCGCTGCGCACCTCCGTGAGGACTTGGCGCAGGTTCGGGTTGTCGGTGTGCTCGATGAGCGCTGAGAACGCCCGCAGCAGCGGCAGCCCACCCTTGACGAGGTTGGCCAACTGACGGCTGAAGATGGTGAGATCGGCCGACTTGACTCTGGTCGCCAAGCGCGGGGCGCTCAGCGGGCCCTCACCCGCCAGGCGGATCGCCGTGGGGAAGCTCCCGCTCTCCCGAAGCCGTTGCGTCGCCGCCTGCTCGTCCGTGTCCGTCAGTCGGCCGGTGACGCGGGCGCCGGTGGTGTCGATAGCGATGTAGTCAAAGGTCGGCATGTTCGGTCGGCGGTCACTGGTCACGTTGCCACAAATTGCGGGTCGCGGACGAGGTCGTCGTCCATCAGGATCGCTTGCCCTTCCTCTTCCCGGGTGACGCGGGTGACTTCTTCGACGGTGGTGATCCCCTCTTTGACTTTTGCGAGACCGCCTTGAATCAGCGTGTCCATCCCTTTGGACATGCAGTACTCCTCGATATCGCCCATGGCGCGCCGCTCGCCGATCATGTCCCGGATCTGCTGGTCCATCTCGAGCAACTCGTAAACCCCGGTTCGGCCGTAGTAGCCGGTGTACTTGCAGTGGTCGCAGCCCACCGGGGTGGCCCCGCCGCGCGGGACGCCGCTGTCGGAGTAAGTTAGCGGCGGGAACTCCTTCGGGCGACACGTCGGGCAGAGCACGCGAACCAGGCGCTGCGCCAGGACCCCCTCAATGGACGACGCCGCTAAGTAGGGCTCTACCCCCATTTCCAGCAGGCGGGTCACCGCCCCGGCGGAGTTGTTCGTGTGCAGGGTGCTGAACACCAGGTGACCGGTCAGCGCCGACTGGATGGCGATCTCGGCCGTCTCCCCGTCGCGGATCTCGCCGACCATGATAACATCCGGGTCCTGCCGGACGATGTGGCGCAAGCCGGAGGCGAAGGTCAGCCCGATCTCCGGTCGAACCTGGATCTGGTTGATGCCGTCGATCCGGATTTCCACCGGGTCCTCGATGGTGATGATCTTCTTCTCGGTGGAGTAAGTCTTGCGCAGCGAAGCGTACAGGGTCGTGCTCTTGCCGCTGCCGGTGGGTCCCGTGACCAGGAGGATCCCGTGGGGGATGGCGATGAGCTTGCTCCATGGCCCCTCCGCCTTCGCGGGCATGCCCAACTGCTCCAACCCGAAGAGCACGCTGGAGCGCTCCAGGAGGCGCATGACGACTGTCTCGCCGTAGACAGTGGGGACTGTGGAGACGCGGAGGTCGACTTCCTTGCCGGACACGCTGATCTTGATGCGGCCATCCTGAGGCAACCGGCGCTCGGCGATGTCCAGGTCGGCCATGATTTTGACGCGGGAGACGACCGCCGCCTGCAGCCGCTTGGGCGGTGCAGCGACCTCGTGCAGCACGCCATCTACCCGGTAGCGGACCCGCAGCCCCCGCTCGAAGGGCTCGATGTGAATGTCGCTGGCCCGGTCCTGCACGGCCTGCCGCAGGATCATGTTGACAATCTTGATGACGACAGACTCTTTGGCGAGACGCTGGAGGTCGCCGATCTCCTCCTCGGCCTCCTCGAGCACCCGAACGTCCTCGTCCGCCTCGTCTTCCATCATGCGATGCATGTAGCGCTCTTCGACGAAGCGGCGGATATCGTCGGGAGAGGCCAGCGCCGCGATGACAGACCGGCCGGTGACCACCTGGATGTCGTCCAACGCGGAGAAATTGAACGGGTTGGCCAGGGCGACCACCAGCGCCTCGCCCTCGAAGCACAGCGGCAGCGCCTGGTGGCGGAAAGCGAGGTCGGGGCGGACCAAGGCGATCACCGAGTCGTCGAGGTCGCGTTCGCGAATCTCGACGTAGCGTATCTTCAACTGGTCGGCCAGCGCCATGAGGACCGCTTCCCGGGAGCAAGCGCCGTGCTCGACCAGCAGCTCGCCCAACAAGTGCCCGTTGCTGCTCTGGGCGGATAGCCCTTTCTGCAGTTCGGTCTCGTTGACGTCGCCACTGTCCAGAAGCAACTGCCCGATTCGGCGATCCTCGTCCATTCGTACTCCTCAGAGAGTGTGTGCCAAGCGGCGGAAGGCGACTGCGCGGAGAACGACCCGCCACGGGATTGCCCGGCGCGATATCGGGAGCCGGACGCCCGGCGTGTCAGGCCGTGCCGGCTCTTGAACGCTGTCGCCCCAGGTTCAGGTCCCTTGCGCGTTCCCGTTGCTTGATGCTGACGGTGGACGATTGTTCGCCGCCGACGTGGTGCCCTCCTCCAACGGCAGCACAAAGACCGTGATGCCCGGGTTCCGCCGGAAGGTGGCCTTCAGTGCCTCGAGCGCTGCGCACACCTCGGCGACGCGCTCGTCGGGCAACCCGACGTAGAGGGTGTTGTTCGTCCCCGGCCAGATGGGGTCGCCCAGCTTGGTCCCCGTACCACCGTGCCCCTGGGCGCCGAAGGCTTTGGTCCAGCCCGGCAGGGCCAGTTCTTTGGTTAGAGCGACGATGTCTTCTTCGATGCCGCTGTCGTAGATGACTATCAGGAGCTTCATCGGGAGGTCCAGTCTGGGTGCCCGCGGGACACCCGGTTGGTAAAGGCGACGAACATTGTATCTCGTCACCCTCGCCTCAGTCACCCGCCTCAGGCTCCGTCAGCCTCGCCACCGCAGCTCTGAAGACAGCCAACGTCGGCGGCTTCCCGAGTACCCGGTCCACGCCTGCGGGTTTCTCCTCGTTCGCGTCCATCATGTCGCTGAAGCCGGTCAGCATGAGAATGGGCTGGGTCGGCGCCAGTTCCTTGAGGGC
>Ga0210015_1000285_pt1 | contig 53370 bp, 46 predicted proteins | sample CryGeymeta201522_FD_185471 | JGI IMG/M metagenome (GOLD analysis project Ga0210015, IMG submission 185471) | Groundwater microbial communities from Crystal Geyser aquifers in Utah, USA - Crystal Geyser metaG 2015-22 (SPAdes) (version 2) | ecosystem: Environmental > Aquatic > Deep subsurface >...
GAAGGATGTTACCACCCTCCCTCCAAAGACTCGCTACCCGGTGGCTGGCTTACCTTCCGGGGCGGGATTCTCACCCGCTGGATGATACGACCTTGCCCGGTCGCACTGTAGGTCTGACCCCAAAGCCCTCTGACCCCAAAGCCCTCCCAAAGCCCTCTGACCCCAAAGCCCTCCCCCGAATCATCTATTATTTCTTCTTGAAATCGGTGGTGATTCCGAGCTCTTTAACGCGAAGGCCGGCAAGACTTTCAAGTCTTCTTGCCTGCGTTAGAAGGGTTCGGCGAAGTCCGTCGGATACGTCACGTTCGCTGATGACACGAGCAAGGTTGGCAATCGTCGTGGCCCGTCGCGCAATACGCACATCAGGGTGTTTTCGTTGCGTGTATATCGCTTCGGGAATGATTCGTTGTTTGTAGGATTGGGGGAGCTTAATTTCACTTCGTGGCGCCATTTCTTTTTCGTTCAGCACCGCGCCAAGCTCGGATTCTCTCAAGACCTTTTGAAAAACTGTGTATTCTGCGCGATCCAAAAGCGTCTTTTGATCTTTTTTCAGAAGACCGTCCACAAGATCATCGAGCGGCCACACTTCAATGTATGCCACCTCGAACGGATCGAGCACGTTCATTGCGACGGCGTCGGTTCTCTGGTTCGTCAGGTGTCTGCTGACACGACCGCTTAGTTTTTCTTCGGTCTGTCCAACGTATATAGGCTCGCCGTCATAGTCGTAAAAGGCGTACACGCCGTGCTTGTAGCTGCCAATGCGCTTTCCGTTGCCGTCTTTCGAGGCGAAGAATTTTCTAATTTCAGCCCGAATCGCTGCCACATCTTCTGGAAGTCCGACTACCTCAAATTGCGGTTGCGGCGTACCGCTCTTGCTCGATTTCAATGGCGTGTAGCTCCTTCCATTCCGGTGTCAAATAATTCTCCGCAATCCATTTAATGACAGGAACGCAGACAGCGTCACCGAAGCCAAATAGTGCTTGGTTTAACGGAACTGTTATTTTGAAATCGTTCGCCCCCATTAGACGCGCGCATTCCCTGGGTGTGAGAAGGCGGACCGCATAGCGTCCTTTGCCCGCTACAAATAAAATCTGGCGGCCGCTTCCGCCTCTCGGCGTGCGAAGACAGCCCGCGACACCGTCCGTTCTTAACTCTGCCATTGATTTTCCATAACGCACACGTCGAAAGACCGTCCCACAGGAGAGGTCCTTTCCTGCAATCATCTTATCAGCGATAGAGCGATGTTTTTCACTCATCTGGTTGAGAAGATATTCAGCTCTTTCCTTACTCCACCAATAGACAGAGTTGGTGGGTAAACGCTCGACAATATCTCGTAAGGTTGTTTTAGCGGCCACGATGGGTGGAAGACTTCGTAAAGACCATCGAATATCGGGATTCCATAAGATAAAGTCCGCGAGAGCGTGGGGCCGACATTGGGATTGATAGAACGAAGGCGTTTCAGAGATACGGTCAGCCTTGCGTTTCCCGCGCTTTCCGATAAGAAAAAGGCGTTGTCTACTTTGCGGCACGAATAAAGCGGCGTCAATAATAAAGGCGTCAACCGCGTATCCCAATTCATTCAGCGCAAGGCAAGCGTCTCTGAAATCGTTTCCATCGTGGGAAGTCAGGAAGCCAGCGACATTCTCCAGCATGACGAGCGGCGGACGCCGGTTCCGCATTCCTTTAAGGGCATCCACGAAACCCCAAAATGCGCCGGAGTGTTGACCCGCCAGTCCACGTCGCGCGCCTGCCAACGAGAGGTCATTGCAGGGGAAAGACGCTGTTGCCAGCGCTACGCTTGGAATTTTGACAGGGGTCAATTCATGAACATCGCCAAGATGAAAATGAGCAACATCGTCGGTAAAATGGCCGCGATACATCCTCATCTTATCTTCGTCGATGTCATTCGCCCAGACAACATCCCAGCCGGCTTGCTCAAGACCTAATCGCATGAGTCCTATTCCAGCGAAAAACTCTGCAACTGTTTTTTCATTCTTCATATCCGCCCATCGCTTTCCGTAACCGTGTTACAGTTGATGGCTTTGCTACCATATCTTCCCATATTCTGACTACTTTCCAGCCTTCATCTTTGAGCGTGCGAGTTACAAGCTTGTCGCGCACTATATTGTGGTTTATCTTTTTCAGCCAATATTCACGGTTAGTTTGCGGCACCCGGCATTTTCGTGGATGCCCATGCCAGAAACACCCATCGACGAATACAGCAACTTTCCTGCGTGGAAACGCAAAATCGGGTTTGCCAAAAATAGGGTAGCGCCTGCGCCAGCCTACGATTTTAGATTTGCGAAGAACGGCGACCAATATCTGTTCCGTTGATCTGTTTCCGACGGATTTGACCTGCGCCATTATCCACGAGCGTTTCTTCGCGCTGAACGTATCCATGCAATCTTAAACCTTAAAAGCCATAAACATACTGATAAACTTTATCAGACTCTTTCGGCCATTTCAAGCAATTTGTGGAAGCTTTCTGCGCGGGATTAACAATGTTATTAAGCGACAAAACGAGTGTAACAGGAATAGGCTTCTTTGTAAAAGAAATTTGACATAACCTAATACATGATTCCCTGTTGTGATAGCCGCCGCAGGCGGTCCCGGCCCGGCAAGAATATTGAATAGGATTACAGGATCTCCACCTTCATGGCCTTGGGCGGGCAAGTCCCCACGCAGAGTTCACAGACGATGCACTTCTCAGGGTCGAAGCTCACAATCATGGTCTTTCTGTCGATGGAGATGGCTTCGCTTGGACAGACTGCCGTGCAGGCGCTGCACTGATAGCACCGGTCTTCAACCTTGTAAACCCGCTTCTTGAGGTCCAGTACCTCCACGCCCGAGTCTTTGAGAAACTTGATCCCTTTCTTGTAGTTCTTGCTATCCCCATCGATTTCAAGAACCATCTCCCCTTCCTCATCCGGGAGGATATTCGCCTTCAGGATGTTGAAGCTCAGGTCAAAATCCTTGACCAGCCTGTAAACAATCGGCTTGCTGATTAAATTATTGGAGAATCTTAACAGAACTTTCTTGTATGCCATAGCTGATGAACTCCTTTCCAAAAATAAATTTTGATGGACTCGTAAAAAGTCCACAAGTGGGACGGCACAGTAAAAAGATCCGGATGCAAGGCGCGCGAATTCTGAGGAATGAGGCGTATTAGAGATACGCTGCAATGACGAAGAATGAAGCGCAACGCCGCAGACGGACTTTTTACGAAGCCGTCAATTTTATTTTGTATACATATCCGTACTCAGGTAACGCTCCCCGGTATCCGGAAAGATCACCACGACGGTCTTTCCCGGCCCGAGTTCCCTGGCGACTTCAAGCGCGGCAAAAAATGCCGCACCCGAGGAAATCCCGCAAAGGATCCCTTCCTGCCTGGCCAGATCCCGTGCCGCGGCTGCCGCATCCTCACCGCTCACCCGAACAATCTGATCAACGATCTCCATGTTCAGGACATCCGGAACAAATCCGGCGCCGATCCCCTGGATCTTGTGCGGTCCGGCTTTACCTCCGGACAGGACCGGGGATTCCCTGGGCTCAACAGCCACGATCCTGATGCCCGGATTTTTGTTCTTCAGGACCTCGCCCACACCGGTGACCGTCCCACCGGTCCCCACTCCTGCAACAAAGGCATGGAAATCAAAACCGGCCTGCCTGATAATTTCCTGCGCCGTGGTCTTCCTATGCACCTCCGGATTGGCGGGGTTCTTGAACTGCTGGGGCATAAAATACCCCGGATTCTTTTCGACCATCTCTTCAGCCTTGCGTATGGCCCCTCTCATCCCTTCATCTCCCGGCGTCAGCACCACCTCGGCGCCGTAGGCCCGCAAGAGGGTTCTTCGCTCGAGGCTCATGGTCTCCGGCATGGTAAAGATGGCCCGATACCCCTTGACCGCAGCAACAAAAGCCAAGCCGATCCCCGTATTGCCGCTGGTCGGTTCGACGATAACCCCTCCGGGTCTAAGCTTTCCTTCCCGTTCCGCGGCCTCGATCATGCTCAGGCAGATCCTGTCCTTGACACTGCCGCCGGGATTGAAGGACTCGAGCTTGGCCCAGATGACGGCCTCTTCCTGCCCGGCCAGCCGTTGTATCCGGACCATGGGGGTATTCCCGATCAGGCCGGTAATCCATTCCACTCTATCCCTGTTCATGTTGCTTCCATTCATCAGAACGGTTAAAGCTCTCTTTTCCCTATTTGTCCCAGGGTCTCTCCTTGAGCATTTTGAACGAGGCGCCGGAATCCGCCGAAGGGATCAGGTTCTGGGGTTCACCGAGCAGGAACTTTCCTTTGAGGATCCAGTCCTTGAGCGTCTCTGCGATCTTCACCGCCTTGGGGTAGCTCGAAAGAGAAGATGTCTTGACTTCCTTCCCCTGGATCATGATCTGACCGGACTTGAGTTCTTTGTAATTGACTTCTCCATAGCTCTTGGCGATGCCCTGCGGGTAATCTGCGCCGTAGTCCACAATCTGGGTATAGATCTGTTCATCTGATACGCCGGTGGTCCGGGCCAGGTCCTCGTCCAGGATCGGTATGGGAATACCAAGTCCCAACGAGAGAGAGACCCCATAACCCTGTAAGCTGACCCCTTTGACATATTCCGTGCTCATGCCCCGAAGGTCCCCATAGGTGGCGATGGTCCCGGCAGGCGCGCGCACGACCCCATTCTCCCCCCGTTTAACCGAAGGGTTGTGCTGAGTCCCCGGCGAGACCACGTATCCGATCCCCCCGCCCATGAATATCCGCGTCCCAATGCCGATGGTGCGGTAAAAAGGATCGTTCAGCAGAGGGGACAACTGGCCTGCGCTGCAGTAGTTGGCGTTTCCAAGATTGGGCCTGAGTCCTCCCATATAGGTGTAGATCATTCGGCTTCCGAGGTTCACGGCGCAGTTGTAATTCTGGTAGGCATTCCTTGGATTGAAAAGGTAACATTCATTCAGATCCTTGATGTTGATCAGGGAATATAAATCCTTTCTGGGATAGCAGTCGGTCCCGTAGGCCAAGGCCTTGAGCTGGATGTCCTTCCCTGCGATCAGGTCCTCAATCACATGCCCTCCGCCATAGGGGAACTGTCCCGGGTAGACCCGGTTCTCCGGGTCGTCTTCCGCAAGTTCGGTGGCGCCGATGTAGAGGTCTACGGCTGCAAGGCCGCCATAGGCATTCACCCCGTTGAGCCAGGCGCTCTTGACTTTAATCTTGGGTTTGGAATGCCCGAAGTTCAAGAATGCCCCCGAAGAGCACATGGGACCGAATGTGCCGGTGGTGACCACATCCACCTTTCCGGCAGCGGCCACCGGGCCGTTCTTGTCCACGATGTCGATCATCTCCTCCGCGGTCACGACGACCGCCTCACCCTTTTTAATCCGGGCATTGATCTCGGCATATGTCTTTTTGACTTTGGTTTCTTTTTCCATCCTCTTTCTCCTCAAATGTTGTACATCAACGATTTTTCTTCCTTATTCAGTCCCATTTGATCTGCCCGCCGGCAGAGGTCGGAAATGGCGATGGAATCAAAATACCGGCTGATCATCGTGCCGGCCTCGTCCCAAACCATCCGGGTCACGCACTGGTCCATATATTTACAGGCCGAGCCGTCTTTTTCCATGGTCGTGCAGGGAACCGGCTCAACCGGGCCTTCAAGGACACGGATGATATGGCCGACCGTAATCTTATCCGGGGAACGGGTGAGCAAATACCCCCCCTTGGGCCCCCGGGTGCTCTCGATGATCCCCGCCTTTTTCAAGGAATAGAAGATCTGCTCCAGGAACCGCCTTGAGATCCCCTGTCTCCTGGAGATCTCCCGGATCTGTACCGTCCTCCCTGGGGAATAATAGGCCATATCAAAAAGCGCCCGGACTCCATATTGACTTCGGTTTGAAAGTTTCATAAATTCTCAACTACAATCTTTACCAAAAGAATGGGGTTCAGGATAAATAATATACTTTATTGATAAAGTCAAGTTTTTTTGCTTTTTCCTGAATAGGGGAACTTTTAAAAATCATTGGATGGAATAGGGCGCATGGAGAATGCATCTTGAAAATAGGCGTAAGAAAAGACAAAAAGGCAAAAAGGTTCCGGTTTTTTAAAGAAAATTCATTAAAAGCTCACATTTACATAAAAACAAGCTTGACAAAAATATGATATCTAATTATAGTTAATATTTAGTTTTTTTAAACTTATTTTATATATGGAGGGAGGGGAAAAATGAATGCTTGGCATCAAAATCAGAGAAGGCGAATCTTTTGAAGGGGCGTTGAGGCGGTTCAAGAAAATGTGCGAAAAATCAGGGCTCTTGTCTGAAATCCGCAAGCGCGAACATTATGAAAAGCCCTCCATAAGAAAAAAGAGAAAAACACTCGCGGCTCAGAAAAAGGCGCTGAAAATTCAAAAATATTCTGCAAGCAAATAGCAACAAAGGAGCAGGATGGGCCTTAAGGCGAAACTGGAAGCGGACATGAAGTCTGCAATGAAAACAGGCGACAAAGAGAGGCTTTCAGTCATCCGTATGATTCTCTCTGAAATCAAGAACCAGGAGATCAAAACGGGAGGGGCCTTACAGGAAAACGAGATCACCGCCCTTCTTTCAAGAACCGTTAAGAGGCACAAGGAGTCCATTTCTCAATTCCAGATCGGGAAAAGGGAGGATCTGGTTCAAAAAGAGACCAAAGAACTGGGTATGGTTCTTGAATATCTCCCCCCTCCATTATCCGTCGAGGAGCTAAGAGAGATCATCAAAAAGGTCATCGCTGAGACCGGCGCCGGCTCGATGAAAGAAATGGGCGCCGTCATGAAGAAAGTCATGGCCGAGGCCGCCGGAAGAGCCGATGGGAAACAGGTGCAGCAGTTGGTACAGAAAAGTTTATCGTGAAAGAGGGCCGCTAAGCCGGCCCTCTTTTTCGTAAACCCGTTTAACGCCGTTCCCAAGGAATGCGGCATTCCGGTGTAACGGGTTCAAAGCTGCGCCTCCTTCGACAAGGATTCGGAGAAGGGGCCGGGATCTCCCAAATGGATAGACAGATCCTTCGGATCCTGGAATTTGACCGGGTTCAGAATATTCTCAAAAGATACGCTCAATCCCCTTTTGGCCAATCCGAGATTGAAAGTCTTACGGTACAACATGATCCTGTTCAGGTACAGTATCTCCTTCATTGCGTTGCCGAAATGATATCCTTGGTTAAGAAACGCGGCAGACCGTCCATTCAGGGACTGTCCGATATCCGCCCCTTCTTGAAAGAGGCCCATGCCGAGGGGTATTTGCTTCAACCCGACGCCCTGATTTCCATACGCCGGGTGATCCGGACCGTTCAGGGGCTCAAAAGATTCATCAAAAAAGAGGCCGGCGTTTTCCCGCTCCTTGAGGCGGAGATCGGCCGGATTGATCCCCTGTTTGAACTTGGGGAGGCCATAGATCGGAGCGTTGACGAAAAAGGAGAAATCAAGGATTCCGCCAGTACGGTTTTGGCCGGCATCCGCCGAAGGATCCGGCAGCAGAAAGAGTCAGTTAAACTCAGACTGGATGCCATACTCTCCTCGGATGCCTTGAAGACCGTTGTCCAGGAGAGGCTGGTTACCCTGAGGAATAACCGATATGTTATTCCCCTCAAGTCTGATTTCTCATCGAAGATCCAGGGGATCATTCATGACCAGTCAGCAAGCGGGATGACCGTCTTTGTGGAGCCCTCGGAAACCGTGGAGATGAACAACCATCTTTCACGCCTTGTTTCCGAGGAGTTGAAAGAAGTCCACCGGATTCTTTTAGAAATCAGCGATCAGGTGCGCGCAGGATGGGAATCGCTTTGGAAAGACATCTCGGTCCTGGCGCACGTTGATCTCCATTTATGCAAAGCGCTTTTTGCCGAGGACTACCACGCGGTGATCCCCGTCATCTTGGCTGAGAAAAAGATTGATTTCAAGGGCGCCCGGCACCCCCTCCTTCAGGAAAGAAGGCAGGGGGCCGTCAATGAGATCGTGCCGGTTGACCTTCAGATTGGAGAGGGATACAGGACCCTGATGATTACAGGCCCCAATATGGGGGGCAAAACCGTGGCCCTGAAAACCTTGGGGATTCTGGTCCTCATGGCCCAGGCCGGTATCCCCATTCCGGCTGCGGAGGGAAGCTCCATGGGGGTCTTTCGGGACGTCTTCGCGGATATCGGGGATGAACAGAGTATTCAGGAAGAGATGAGCACCTTTTCCTCTCATATCAAGAACATGGTTCGAATCCTCGAAGCGTCCGGCGCTTTATCCCTGGTTTTGCTCGATGAACTGGGAACGGGGACGGACCCGAAAGAAGGGGCCGCTCTCGGCATCGCCATCCTTGAAGCGCTGTCTCTCAAGGAGGCCCTGACGGCGGCCACCACGCATTACGAGGAGATTAAGCAATACGCCTATATGACCCAGGGGATGATGAATGCCTCTGTGTCATATGACGCGGAACGAATGCGGCCGGCATATACGCTTGAGTACGGCCGTCTGGGAACCAGTCACGCCTTCGAGATTTCTGAAAAGATCGGGATGCCGAAGGAGATCCTGGACCGGGCCAGGGAGAAGATCCCAGCCATGGACCGGAACACGGCCCATCTGATCGAAGAGTTGGAGCAGAAGATTCGGGATAACGAGGCGGTCCGGCACGAATGGGATAGGAAGAAAGAAGAGATGGATAGGGAGATTTCCGCCGTTGAGAATCAGAAAATAGCGGCTCTCAAGGAAGCGCATCAGTTCCTGAATGAGGCCATGTCGCTGGCCGCCCGGACTAAAACAAGGTCGAAAAGGCTTCTCAAGATTGCAGAGCATGGAAACCGGATACGTTTCGAGGAGGAGATAAAAAAGATCGAGCAGGAACTGAAACCCTCGAATCCGATCCCTTTCCCCTCTCAGCCGGTGGAACTTGCAAGCATTCAACCCGGGCTTGAGGTCGAAATCATGGGCACCGGCAGAAAAGGGGTGGTCATGAACGGCCCGGATAAAAAAAAGCGGATCGAGGTCTTTTGCAACGGCCTTCGGGTCCAGGTTTCGGCTGATCAGGTGCAACTCGTATCCCAAGGCACTCAGGAAAGGCGTCCCATGGTGACCGTGGCGACGGACGCGGGGTCCCATAAGGAGGTTTCTCCCAGCATCAATCTCATCGGTCTGAGGGTGGAAGAGGCCGTGAAAAGAACCGAAAAATACCTGGATGACGCTCACCTTGGGAACCTCCGCATGGTGCAGATCATTCATGGGATCGGGACCGGCGCCCTTCGGGACGCCGTTGCAAAGACCTTGATGTCGCACCCGCTTGTGGCCGATTTTCGGAGCGGCCAGATGGAGGAAGGAGGGCCGGGGGTCACCCTGGTCGAACTGATTTCATGAAAGCAGTCAGAAACATGTTTTTCCCGGAAGAATTTATCAACCAGGTCAGGGAAGAGAGTGACATCGTGGACGTGATCTCCAATTATGTCTCCCTTAAAAGAGGGGGGAGCAATTATAAAGGTCTCTGTCCCTTTCACTCGGAGAAAACGCCCTCTTTTATGGTCAACCCCTCCAAGCAGATCTTTCATTGTTTCGGCTGCGGGGAGGGGGGGAACGTCTTTCATTTCCTGATGAAACATGAAAATATGGGGTTCCCGGATGCGGTACGCGCCCTGGCTGAACGCTGTGGAAGGCCGGTTCCTGAAATCGAGCGTACCCCCGAAGACCTGGCTCAGCAGAAAATAAAGGATCGGATTTTTGAGATCAACAAGGCGGCTGCATCATTCTTTTTTGAGACCGGAAGGAAAACCAGCCTGGCCTTGTCCTACCTGAAGAGTCGTGGAATCACCGAGGAGACCCTGTCGCTCTTTAAGATCGGATATGCGCCGGATTCCTGGGATGCCCTGACCCTGCATTTGAAGGGGCTCGGTTTCAATGAAAAGGATATAGAACTGGCCGGATTGGCTCTGAAAAAGAAAAGCGGAGACGGCTTGTATGACCGGTTCCGTAACCGGGTCATTTTCCCCATCGTAGACATCTACGCAAGGGTCCTTGGTTTCGGCGGGCGGGTCCTTGACGATTCCACCCCCAAGTACCTTAATTCTCCGGAGACGCCGGTCTTTGACAAAGGGTCCAGCCTGTATGGTTTGAACCTCTCTTACGAGGCGATCCGAAAGCAGGAATATGCCATCCTGGTTGAGGGATATATGGACGTCATCACGACCTACCAGAACGACATCCACAACATCGTCGCTACGCTTGGGACCTCCCTGACCCGGTGGCATGTCCGTAAGCTGCAACGGTATACCCGGAACCTGGCCTTGTTTTTCGACTCGGACGATGCCGGAGTCAAGGCCGCCAAACGATCTTTTGACATCTGCGTCCCCGAGGGAATGAAAATGAAGGTCGTCACCCTTGTCCAGGGTGAGGACCCGGACAGTTTTCTTGGGAAGTACGGCAAAAACGGATTTAAAGATCGGATGGCAGAGGCCAAACCCATTATGGATTTCATGATCGAACATACCCTGAAAGAGATGCCGCAGAAGACCCTAAACGAGAAGGTGTCGGTGGCCGAACGGCTGATCCCTCTTCTTTCCATGATTTCAAACCCCATTGAGCAGGAACTTTATACGAATCAGGTTGCCTCTTTGCTCAGGATCGATCCCGGAACCATAAGGGCTTCCATCCGTTCCGGGGCCGCAAAGCTGCGGGGCAAGGAGGACCCTTCAAAAAAGGAGGGGACAAAACCCGGGAAGGAGGCCCCGGTCTGGGAAGGAGCCCTGGTCAGTCTCATGATCCATCATCCGGATCTGCTCCAAGAGATCAAGGGGCGGATCGAACCGGGCTATTTCAGTGACCCGGGTTTACGGTCCGTTGTACAGCGGATCTTTGATTCCCCTGGAGAAAAGCCCGGTCCCGGTACCATCCAGTCTCTGATCCCGGCAGAGGATGCATCCCTTGCGGGAATGCTTTCGAGATTTTTGATAGAGGATCAGGAGCCAGTGGACCTTCAAGGTCTGATCGACAGGGTTCGTCAGGAACATCTCAAGAGGATGAAAAAAACGCTTCAGGAAGAGGTTGAAGACGCCGAAAAACAAGGAAGAAGCCGGGAGGCTGCGCAACTTGTTCGGGAAATATCGAACATCTCATTGGAGGTTTCGACCCTCCAGCAGAGACTCGGTACTGAACGGAGGAATGTAAAAGCATGACAAAAAAAATCAGACGAAGCCCGGAAATCAAATCTCTCATCACGATGGGCAAGGAAAAAGGGTTTCTGACCTACGATGATCTGAACGATGCCCTTCCGGAAGATATGGTGAATTCCGAACAGATTGACGAGCTGATCATGATGCTCAACAACATGAATATCGAGATCATGGAGACCTCCCAGGAAGGGGGGGACCTGCATAGCAAGCTCCGTCTGGATCATGAACTGGACCAGGAAGATGAAGAGATTAAGGGCTTCGAGGTGGATTTCAAGGAAGAAGGCGTGGACATAGAGATGGAAGCCGGGATGGAAGGCGCCGCAGATGTGGAAGAGAGGGATCTGCACCTCGACCTATCCCCTGGAGTCGTCGGCAAAACCGACGACCCTGTGCGCCTGTATCTCAAAGAGATGGGGACTATCCCGCTACTGAACCGGGAGGGGGAGGTCAGGATTGCCAAGAGAATCGAGACGGGCCAGAAAAAGATTACGGAAGTCCTGATGAACTCCCCCTTTGTGATCCGTATGGTTCTTTCCCTTGGAAAACGGCTCCGGAAGGGAAAGATCTATATCCGGGATGTGGCTTGCGGCAATGAAGAGGACTTCGAGGAATTCTCTTCTTCCGGCGCCTCGGACAATGAACTCAAGGAACAAACCCTTAAGCTGATCGACGAAGTCCAGGAGCATAACGAGAATCTCCTTTATCTCCAGGGGCGCATCCAGGATCCGCGGATCAAAAAGAAAGAGACGCTGGAAAAATACCGGAGCGGGATCGAGAAAACCAAGGAGAAGATCATCTCTTTGATGAAGCAGATCAATTTTCATCCGGATTATATCGAGCGGTTCACGCTCAGGCTCAAGACCATCGTGGAACGTATCGATACCCTTCAGAAGGAGATCAGAAACTGCGAGAAGGCCGCGCGGCTTTCTTCCGAAGATGTCCTGGCCTATGTCAACGCCAAGCGGATGACCCCGAGGCGCAGGAAAATCGAGCGTGCAGCGAGGGTCAAGCCGGAGAGGCTGAAACTGATCGGACTCAGGCTGAAAAGGGCGCTGAAACAGATACGCATGATTGAGAAGACATTCGAGCAGGATTCCGAATACTTCAAAAAAGCCCTGAAGAAACTCAAGGCCGGAGAAACCGAGGCCCTGAGCGCCAAGGCCGAGATGGTTGAAGCCAACCTGAGGCTGGTCGTGAGCATCGCCAAGAAGTACACCAACCGGGGTCTTCTCTTTTTAGACCTGATCCAGGAGGGTAATATCGGGCTCATGAAGGCTGTGGACAAATTTGAATACCGCCGGGGATACAAGTTCAGCACGTATGCCACCTGGTGGATCCGGCAGGCCATCACACGGGCCATTGCGGACCAGGCCAGAACCATCCGGATTCCGGTACACATGATTGAGACCATTAACAAACTGATCAGGACGACCAGGCTTCTGGTCCAGGAAATGGGAAGGGAACCCACGCCCGAAGAGATCTCCAAGGAAATGGATCTTCCCGTTGAGAAGGTCCGTAAGGTGCTGAAGATCGCGAAGGAACCCATATCTCTGGAGACCCCGGTAGGAGAAGAGGAAGACAGCCATCTCGGCGACTTCATCGAGGACAAGAAGATCATGTCCCCGTCGGAGGCCGTGGTCAAGATCAACCTCCAAGAGACGGTCGGGAAGGTCCTTCAGACGTTGACGCCCAGGGAAGAGAAGGTCCTCAGGAAACGATTCGGCATCGGAGAGGCCACGGACCATACCCTGGAGGAAGTTGGACAGGAATTTAAGGTCACGCGTGAGCGAATCAGGCAGATCGAGGCCAAGGCGCTTCGAAAGCTCAGGCATCCGACTCGAAGCAGGATCTTGAAGGCCTTCATTGAAGGTTCATAAATGGGTGACCCTCAAAGATCTCTCCTGCATAGTGAGAAATATTTCAGTATGAGAGTTCATTACAGGTTTTGGAACCTCCTCGTTTTTTTGGGGAGCCTGCTTTTCGCTTCGCAGGCCTTCGCCTACATCGGCCCCGGCGCGGGGTTTGCGTTCTTCAGCTCTTTTCTGGTATTTGCCCTTTCCTTTTTAACCGCCATTGTAGCCATTATAATGTTCCCAGTCCGCCTCTTGCTGCGGGGAGTTCTAAAAAAACAAGGTGGACATACCCAAAAGATTCAGACAAAAAAGAAGGTGATTATCGCCGGGTTGGACGGCCTCTCTCCCATGCTGCTGCAAAAATTTATGGACAAGGGCCTCCTTCCAAACTTCAAAAAACTCAAAGAAACGGGGACCTTCAGGACCCTCGGGACGACTACCCCGCCGATTTCTCCGGTCGCCTGGTCTTCGTTCAGCACCGGCTGCAATCCGGGAAGACACAATATCTTTGATTTTCTGACCCGTGACCCTAAGACCTATATGCCGGTGCTTGCCTTGGCGGAGGTGGAGAAGCCGGCCAAAACCTTATCCCTGGGTAAATACCGGATCCCTCTTTCAAAGCCGGGTATTTATTCCTATCGCAAGGGGAGTACCCTTTGGGGCGTTCTGGGAAAACACGGCATTCCAGGCATTGTCATCCGGGTTCCTGTGACCTTCCCTCCCGACACGTTCAGCGGAAGAATTCTTTCATCCATGGGGGTACCGGACCTGCGGGGCACACAGGGAACCTTCTCTTCATATACATCCCTGGACGGTGCAGAGGCAAAGAGTACTGGAGGAGAGCGGTTTTATGTCCGTGTACTGAACAATAAGGTGAAAGGACTCCTTCGTGGTCCTGATAATACTCTCTTAAAGCACCCCGAACCCTTAACCGTACCGTTCACCATTCATCTGAACCCGGCAGGGGGCAAGGCGGCGCTTTCCCTGCAGGGAAAGGAGACCCCCCTGAAGGTCGGGGAATACAGCGAGTGGGCGCCTGTGACCTTCAAGATGGGCCTGGGGATCAAGGTGCACGGCATTTGCCGGTTCCTTCTCAGAAGCGTGTCTCCGGATTTTCAGCTTTATGTTTCCCCGATCAATATCGACCCGGAGAGGCCGGCGCTTCCCATTTCCTATCCTTTGATCTATTCGCTTTACCTTTCGAAGGTCATCGGCAGATTTTCCACGCTTGGCCTGGCCGAGGATACCTGGGCATTGAACGAAGGCGCTCTGGATGATGCGGCTTTTCTCGATCAGTGTTACCTCAACCATGAAGATCGGGAGAAGATGCTTTTCCATGAACTCAAACGGTTCAAGAGAGGACTTCTCTGCTGTGTTTTTGACACCACGGACAGGATCCAGCACATGTTCTGGCGGAACATGGATCCGGCTCATCCCATGCACAGAAACGGGAGCGAGGCGGACTTCACGGTTTTTGAAGAACTTTATAGGCGGATGGATGATCTGGTCGGCCGTTTGATGGAGAAGATCGATCGGGATACGCTCTTCATGGTGATTTCCGATCACGGATTCGGCTCATTCCGGCGGGGGATCAATCTCAATTCATGGCTTTACCGGAATGGACTTCTTGCCCTTATCGAGGGCGCCGACGGGAAAAGCGGCCAGCTCTTTGAAAAGGTGGACTGGGGTCAAACCCGGGCCTATGCCATCGGCCTCAGCGGGATCTTTATCAATCAGAAGGGAAGAGAGGCAAAAGGAATTGTGGAACCTGGACAAGAGACGGAAAAGGTAAAAAATGAAATCATTCAGAAGCTCGCAACCCTCAAAGATGAAAAGACGGATCAGACCGCGATTTCTCACGTCATGAGAAGGGAAGACCTTTATTCCGGCCCCAGCATGGAGAATGCGCCGGATCTGATTGTGTCTTATACAGAAGGATACCGGGCCTCCTGGGATTCGGTCATGGGCGGGGTTTCTGCGGATCTGATTGAGGACAATCTCAAGGCATGGAGCGGGGACCACAGCATGCACCCGGATCACATCCCGGGCGTCTTCCTCTGTAATCGGAAAATGGTTTCCCACAAAATAAGACTCATGGATCTCACGCCTACGGTACTCAAGGTATTCGGGGTTCCCGTCCCCATTGAAATGGACGGCCGGCCTGCAGTTTTTGAAACGGAGAAGTGACTATGTTCAATAAGAAAATGATTATCGGTGTTTTTTTATTATTCATCATGGTTGTTTCCGGGTGCGGACAACGGAATGCAGAGCCGGGTAAAAAGGTTCTCATCCTGGGGTTCGACGGCATGGACTTAGAGAGAACCAAGGTCATGATGGATGCGGGAGAACTTCCCAACTTTGCAAAATTACGGGACATGGGCGGTTTTTCACCGTTAGCCACCACCATCCCGCCTCAGAGCCCGGTGGCCTGGGCCACGTTCAGTACAGGTTTGAACCCCGGTGAACATAATATCTTTGATTTTCTAAGACGGGATCCGGATACTTATTTCCCTGCCCTCTCCATGGCAGACGTCAAAGAACCGAAAAGAAAATTGGGCATCGGGCGTTGGAGCATTCCTCTCTCCTCACCGGAGATTAAGAACTTCCGTGAGGGGGTCCCGTTCTGGAAGGTCCTTTCCGATCATGGGATTCCGGTTTCGGTCCTCAGGGTCCCGGTCAATTTCCCTCCGGACGAATGCGGCCATCAGCTCTCGGGCATGGGGACGCCTGACATGCTCGGAACCATGGGAACCTTTTCGTTTTTCACCAACCGCCCTGTAGATAAGACAACCGAAACAGGCGGACGGATCCAGGAGGTGGAGATCAGGAACAACACCGTTGAGGCCGGCATTGAAGGACCCAATAACCCTTATAAAAAAGGGGAAGTGAAACTCACCGTGCCTTTTAAGGTCTATATGGATCCGGCTTCCGAAACCATAGAACTCAGGCTCCAGGATCAGAGTCTCTTTCTCAAGAGAGGTGACTGGAGCAGATGGGTGAAGGTCCGTTTTGAATTTATGCCTATGATGAATGCCACGGGGATCGTCCGTTTTTATCTGAAAGAGATCGAACCTTATTTCGAACTCTACATGTCACCCATCAACATTGACCCTAAGAATCCGGCGCTTCCGGTTTCCTACCCATCGGGGTATTCCAAAGAGCTTGCCAAGGAAGGCGGACCTTTTTATACACAGGGTATCGCGGAGGATACCTGGGCCCTGAACCAGAAACGCCTGGATGATGAATCCTTTTTAAAGCAGAGCGAGATCGTATTCGAAGAGACCCTGAGAAACTTTCACCATGAATGGCGGGATTTTCACTCCGGTCTTCTTATCAGTTACTTTTCTTCGACCGATCCTCTGCAGCATATGTTCTACCGGTATACGGATCCGGAATGTCCAGGCTATGATGCGGAGAAGGCAAAGCGTTACGGCTCGGTAATCCCCGATACCTACAAAAAGATGGACCGGGTCTTAGGCGAAGTGCTCTCCGCCATGGACAAGGATATGACGCTGATTGTGGTCTCAGACCATGGCTTTGCCCCCTTCAGAAGAGCCGTGCATGTCAACCGCTGGCTGGTGGAAAAAGGGTACATGGTTTTAAAGGGCCCCTCTCTTCAGGAGAGCGGGGAATTTTTCGATAACGTGGATTGGGAGAAAACCCGTGCCTATGCCATTGGTTTGAACGGGATTTACTTAAACATGGCCGGCAGGGAAAAGAACGGAATCGTGCAGCAAGAAGAAGCGGATGCATTGAAGGCGGAACTGATCCGTGGGCTTGAGGCCGTGGTTGATCCGGATAACGGCAAAAAGATGGTGAACAAGGTCTACAGGGGCGACCAGGCCTATTCCGGGCAATATGCAGGGAATGCGCCGGATCTGGTCGTGGGTTATACACGCGGGTATCGCGGCTCCTGGCAGACAGCGCTCGGAGCAGCCCCAAAGGTATTGGTGGAGGATAACCTGAAGGCCTGGAGCGGAGACCATTGTATCGATCCGGCGCTGGTCCCGGGTATTCTTCTCTCCAATAAGAAGATCATGAATAAAACGAATCCTTCTCTGATGGATATCGCCCCGACCGTACTGAATGAGTTCCATATGGCTCCTTTGCCTGCCATGACGGGGAAGGATGTATTGGAGTAGGCCGGAACTTAGTGGTCCTATTCGTAAATACGGTCGCATTCGAGGGTCGTAGGGCGGCCTCATCTGCGTTCCGCTCCTTGCGGCGTACCAGAGGGTACGCCTCAGTCGCGCGCCTTGATAAGACCGCCCTACGACCCTCTACCGGTAAACCGAGTACAAGTCGGTACGTTACCCTATTTACGAACAGGACCACTTAGGAAAGGTGTGATCATGTTTAAGAAAAAAATTCCCATCGACAAAGATCTCTTTGAACGTGCTTCTCTGTTTGCTGAAGAAAAGGGATATGCAGACCTTTCAGAATGGGTCAGTGACCTGATGGAAGAAGAAATGAAACGTGCCCAGGGAACACCCTCCTCAGGGGGGAAAGAAGAAGATGAGGTGAAGAAGAGGCTGCAGGGATTAGGGTATATCTCTTAGTGCCTGACGGATCGGGTTTTGCAAGCATCTCACTTCGGTAGCCGCTTATGATGATGTTCAATATGGTTTCAAAGTTTTTTGATTTTGTGCTATCTCCCTTTGCCGAGATGTCTCCCTATGCGGGGCTGAGTCTGATCTCCGTGGTCACAGGCGTGGTGATGGTCTTTCTTTACAGTTGGACCACGGATCAGAAAAAATTAAAGGAAATCCGGGACAAGATCAAAATCCACTTCCTGGAGGTCCGCCTTTTTAAAGAAGATATGGCGGAGATGTTCACAATCCAGAGGGAGATTATCAAGGAAAATCTCAACTATCTGCGATATACGTTTAAATCCGCGGTGGTCTTGATCCTCCCGATCCTCTTTATTGTGATTGACTTGAACGCGAGGTACAGCTTTTATCCCATCCGTCCCGGGGATTCTTTTGTTGTTGCGGCTGTAGCGCAGGATCAAAACAGCCTCGCACGGATTGAACTCATCCTCCCGCAGGGGTTGAGCATGGATGTCTCCTCTATGCGTATTCCTGAGGAAAAGCGGGTAAGCTGGCAGATCCATGCAGGCTCGTCCGGCATCTACAACCTCATTTTCCATCAGGGAGAAAAACAATATATGCATAACGCTGTCATTTCAAGCCGGATCCAAAGGATCTACCCGGACATGAAGACAGAAAAAGAATGGATCTCGCGTTTGACCTCGAATGCCGGCCTCCTTCCCTCTGACTCTCCGATACAGATGATCCATATCGAATACCCGAAACAGGAGAGTTTCTTGGGTCTGCAGCCGGGATGGCTTTATTTCTTCTTCTTAATTTCCATGATCGCCGGGCTTGCAGTAAAAAAAATGATGAACCTCGCCTGATGCGCCCCTTCTTTCCATCCAAGATTCTCCGGCCATCCTTCTTATTCCGCATCTCTAAGTGGTCCTGTTCGTAAATAGGGTGACGTACCGACTTGTACTCGGTTTACCGGTAGAGGGCCTGCCTGTCGCGTACGCAACGCAGACAGGCGGCAGACAGGTCGTAGGGCGGTCTCATCTCCGAGCGCGACTCAGCGCGTACCCCTCTGGTACACCGCAAGGAGCGCAACTTTGATCCGACCGCCCTACGGCACTCGAATGCCACCGTATTTACGAATAGGGCCACTAAGTTTAAGCAAGATGTAGCCCTATAAATAACACATGTCATCTTTTTATGAATATGTGCATAACTGATTGTTTTATAATGTTTATTCCAGATCCGGCAACATGAGGTGTTTCGTTTATATGACATGCCTGCCGGGTTCTGCCGGATGAGTTATTCAGACTATATCATATAAAATCTAATATAATCAATGAATTACAAGAGATTCCATTTTTTGGCATTGGTTTTGCAAGATGGAATAGTCAAGAGGTTAAAAACAAAGATGATCCTGAAACAAACATTTGGGATAGCCCAAATCAACCAAGGAGGTACAAGATGAAAACCAAGAATATGGAAGTCGTAAAAACAGGGATGAAGGTGGGCGCCGTATTAGGTGGTATTGCCTTTCTGATTTTCGGAATCGTTCCAGGATTCCATTACGGCGGTTATGGGACCTTGATGCTGCTCAATAAGATCATGGGAGGCCCGGTAGAGTTCACTCTCGCAGTCCGCATGCTTGTTGTCCTTGGGATTCTTCTCGGGATCCTCTGCCTCGGATTCATGAGCATTGTGGTAGGTTCCGTGTTTGGGACCGCTTCCGGCTACATTGTTCATGCCTTGAGCTATCTTAAAGCGCCTGAGGAAGAAGAGATGGTGAAGACCGAGAAATAAGACGCCTGATCAAACATCCCAACAAATCCAACCCCCCAAAGGCCCTCTATCCAAGGAAGAGGGCCTTTTCTGTTATTTTATTACAACATTTTAAAAATATGTTATAATTTTATTACATTTCATTTGCAGTGACATTGTAAAAGGCTTTTCAAGAGACATGAAAAAATAGTGTCATAATTTTATGACAATAGCCATACAGTGGGGATTCAGGACAGCTCTTTAGAATATGTTAAATTTCATATACTTGAACATTTCTTGATCTTGGCATCATTATTGCTGTATAAGAGAACTGAAAATTCGTTGAACAGGGTGCAATCATCGAAGAAACGAGGTGGCCATGGGTGATAAAAAATTATTGTTCATCACTTTTCTGTTTTTTACAGGGGTCTTGTTCCTGGCGAATGATCTCCATGCAGACAATCTCTCCTGTATGGTCTGTCATGGCGCGCTGAAGGGGGAATATATGACCCGCCAGGGTATTCGGACGAGCCTTCATGTGGACGGTGAAAAATATGCCCTATCTGTGCATGCGGATCTGGATTGTACGATGTGTCACCTCACCTATCAGGACAATCCCCACAAATCCATGGAGCAAGGGGTGGACGAGACGATCCTGAACATCGCTCAGGTGATCCGGAGGAAGAGCCCCTTGGATCCTGTGGCCCAGGCCGCCTGCACCCAATGCCACAGTGAAATCTATCAAGAGTACAAACAGAGCGTCCATGGCGTGAATATTTTTGAAAAGAATGAAACCGATGCGGCCCTTTGCCTGGACTGCCATGGGTCCCCCCATGAGATCGTCTCTGCGGAAGGTCTAAACGCGAAGACCGGCCGTTTGAAGTCAGCAACAGCCTACGAACAAATCGTGACGACCTGCGGGAAGTGCCATGAGCAGAAAAGTGTTTCACTCAAGTACGGGTTCAGCACCCGGATTATCCAGCGCTATAATGAAAGTTTCCACGGGAAGAAATATCATTTGGGAGGCAAAAACCTTCCGGTCTGCACCACCTGTCACGGGTCACACAATATTCATTCTCACAAGGATCCCCAATCTCCGGTTTACGTCACAAACAAGATCTCCCTCTGCAATCAATGCCACAAAGGAGCGGATGAAAAATTTGTGGCGGCCATTACGCACAAACCGATCGGCAGGGATAACCCTATTCCTTACTATTCGGAGAAAGGGTTGATTATTCTGACCATCGGTGTGATTGCAGGCTGTGCCCTGCACATTCTTTTGCAGATTTATGCGACCCTACGAGACGCCATTCAACTTCACAGGAGGATGTCAAGATGAAATCCGAAAATGACGAGGCTGCACGCAACAACCATGACGTTCTGCCGGACGAAGTCGAAAGGTTCAACATTCATTATCGGATCCAGCACGTCCTCATGCTGACTTCGTTTCTTGTTCTGTTTTTTACCGGATGGGCTCTCAAGTTTTCGGAAGTGGAAACATCCTACTCATGGATCCATTTCTGGGGAGGGCCAAAAACCGCAGGCATCATCCATCGAATAGCCGGGATCACCATGATTATGGATTCCCTCTATCATGTTCTTTATTTGATTTACCGGTTTTCCCGGGGCAAACTCCGGTGGGATTTGATCCCGGTCTGGAAGGACTTCGAAGATCTCTACCAGAATATTCGCTATTTCCTAGGCCTTTCAAAAGAGAAACCCAGATTCGGAAGGTTCAGTTACCTGCAGAAGTTCGATTATTGGGCCGTGTTCTGGGGGATTTTTGTCATCGGATTTTCAGGCCTCGCCCTGGCGTTCCCGACCAAGGCGGCTCTCTTCTTTCCGGAATCCTCCAAGAACTGGATCTGGGAACTCATTTATATCATGCACAGCGATGAGGCCCTCCTGGCCATTGTTTTTATCCTGTTCTGGCATTTTTACAATGAGCATCTCCGTCCCGAGGTCTTTCCCATGAGCTGGGTATGGATTACAGGAAAAATATCCACGCATGAACTCCGGCATGAACACCCCATGGAATTCGAACGATTGTTCCCGGAGGCCCATGCACAGACGGTGACCGAAGAGGATGGAGGCCGGGGAGAAGACAAGGCTTCCCGTGAGGTTTAGTAAATAAGGATCATCTCCAAAAGAGTGGGTGAAGACATCAGGGGTCAAGGGGTCAAGGATTCCAGGGGTCAAGTGAAGTGCTCAAACACTACAAGGAGTTAAAGGAAGGGCCCTAGTCTTATCAATTATGCTTGGAGATTTACAAAACAACAAAAAGATTTCCTATAGAAGAAAGATATGGCCTGACGTCACAGATTAGAAGGTCTGCTGTCTCGGTTCCAAGCAACATTGCGGAAGGATATGGAAGAAAGACAACACTGGATTATCTTAGATCCTTATACATCTCTTATGGTTCTAATTGCGAATTGGAGACACAAGTATTACTCGCTGGAGATCTTGGTTATATCAGGGATGAGAAGTTAAAGAGACTTAAGAGTGATATCGAGGAGGTTGAGCGGATGCTCAAGGCACTGATCAAATCACTGGAAAACAAACACTTGACCCCTTGAACCCTGGAATCCTCGAACCCTTTTTACCCACTAAATGGGAGAAGAACCGTAAATAAATTACTTTAAGGAATCCTCCATGAAGAAAACACTTTTAATGATGATCCTATCCGGCATGCTTATTTCATGGACAAGCCAAAGGCTCTGGCATCTCCCGGTCCCCTTCACTTTTGATTCCGAAGCGGCAGCCGAACCATCCGTCAAGGAAACCGGATCCGAGGTTTATGTGATCAAAGACCTTCCGTGTTTCAAGTGCCATATCTATGAGCGCTTTGTCCAGGAGCCTGCGCCCGGCGTTTTCTCCCACGCCCTCCATGTTCAGTTCGAGTACCACTGCAACCAATGCCACAGCTTCAGCGGCCACCGCCAGTTGATCATTAATACGACACTTTGCACCTATTGTCATGAAGCCGTACCGGAACTTAGGAAACACTGATTCCGGAAAGTGATGGATATCCGAATGAAGGCACGAATTCTCTTTATCGACGACGAGCTTCCCATGAGGGAGATGTTTCAGCGGCTCTTTCAGGATTCGGAATACGAAATCCTCCTGGCAAGCGACGGCATGGAGGGGCTCGAGATCTTTGACAAAGAAAAGGTGCATCTGGTCGTCACCGATTTCAGCATGCCGGGCATGACCGGAATGGACGTGCTCAGGGAAATCAAGCAAAAAGACCAGAACGTCCCGGTCATTCTGATTACGGCATTTGCAACCATCGAGACCGCCGTAGAGGCCATCAAGGTCGGCGCCTATGATTATATCACCAAGCCTTTTGATCCGGATGCCATTGAGATTACGATCAAGAACGCCCTTTCTCACAAACAACTGGTGGATGAAAATCTTTTTTTGAAGCAGAAGCTCAAGGATGTGGAAACCCGGTCCGGCATCATCGGGGAGTCTCCCAGGTTGAAGGAGGTTTTCCATCTGATCGAGAAAGTCGCTCCTACGGATGCAACGGTTCTGATTCAAGGAGATAGCGGAACCGGAAAGGAACTGGTTGCCAGGAGACTTCATGAGCTGAGCACGCGAAGAGACAAGACCTTCCTGTCCATCAACTGCGGGGCTTTACCGCTGACCCTGCTGGAAAGCGAGCTTTTCGGATATGAAAAGGGGTCCTTCACCGGGGCCACATCGTCCAAGGAAGGCCTGTTCAAGGCCGCGGATGGGGGGACTTTATTTCTGGACGAGATCGGCGATATGCCGCAGGCCCTCCAGGTCAAGCTTCTGCGTGTCCTGCAGGATAAGGAGATTCTTCCCATCGGCGGTCGAAAATCCTTTACCGTTAATGTGCGGATCCTCTCTGCCACCAACAAGAACCTGAAGGAAGAAATTGAGAAGGGGCGATTCAGGGAAGATCTTTATTACCGAATCAATATCTTTACCATTGACGTCCCTCCGCTCAGGGAGAGGACCGAGGATATCCCCCTTCTTCTGAACCATTTTATGAAGCGCTACAACAAAGAGTTCGGGAAAAATGTCGACAGGGTATCCCCGGAACTGATGCGATTCTTTCTGGAATACGACTGGCCTGGAAATATCCGGGAGCTTGAGAACTATGTGGAGCGGGCCATCCTCATGGCCGAAGGCAAGCAGCTTGAACTTTCTGCAATTCCCGCAGATGTCCAGGTCCCATCAAAAACCTCTTCAGGAGAACCAGAGGATATCCTTCCTTTTAAGGAAGCCAAGGAAAATTTTGAACGGAACTATATTGTCTTTCTTCTGAAAAAATACAACGGGGTCATCTCCAAGGCTGCTCGTGCATCCCGGATTCCCAGGCCGAACTTTTATGAGAAACTGAAGAAGTACGGGATCGTCCAGATCAAAAAACCGAACTGACCGGGCCTGCAGACCATGAAGCGCCTGAACCTATTGCTTCTCTTTTCCCTGATGATGTTCTTTCAGGCCTCTTTTCTTGAAGCAGTCTCTGCTCCTGAGAAGCAGAGTCCTCCCATGTGCCTGGGCTGCCACAGCAATTTAACAGGAAAGAATTTTATCCACCTGCAAAGACACCAAAAATCCGTTCATGGTCATCTCTCGTGCCTTTCGTGTCACAGCCCAGATCGGGTGGCCTCGATTGACCCGGTACACCGTCAAAGCGTACCGTCCAATGCAGCCTTAGCGGCTTATCCTGAACCGTTGAGCCGGAAAAGCCGGTTTCCGGACGCTCTAACCGCCTGCGGGCGCTGTCATGAACGTATCTTCGGACAGGTCAGGCAGAGTGTCCACGGCCGGGCAGTTTTTGAAAAGGGAAATCCCGATGCGGCCTTCTGCAGTGATTGTCATACCCCCATTCATTATATCAAGGCCGTGTCGGATGTTTCCTCCTCGGTTGCCCGATCCAACCTCATCCATACATGCAGCCAATGCCATGCAAACCGGGTTATCGCATCCAGATACCATCTCAATGTCTCCGTAGTACAATCTTACAAGGCCCACTTTCACGGCAAGAAATACAGCCTCGGAAGCAAGGAGACCCCGACATGCGCCGTCTGCCACGGGCACCATACGATCCGGGATGTCAAGGACCCGGAGTCCCCGGTCTCGCCGGAGAACAAGGTCTCTCTCTGTGCCCGGTGCCATGAGGGGGCCACTCCTGCGTTCTCGGAATTATTCACCCATACTCCCTTGAATGCGGGCAGCAATCCGATGGCTTTGCGGGTCAGAAAGGTCCTGGTTGCCTTTCTGGTGATCTTCGTATGTGTCCTGAGTCTTCACCTTCTTCTCGATATTGCAAAAGAGATTCGGTCATTGGGGCGAAAAGCAAGAACGAGCCATACGAGAAATGAAATCCCATGGACGCTCTTCCAGCGTCTTCCCAAAAAGGTCGAGCGCATGGATCTTCATCTCCGCATACAGCATGCGCTTCTTTTTATTGCCGTTTTCTATCTGGCCGCGTCGGGTATCGCCCTGAAGTTTCCGGAAATGCACTTTTCAGAGGCCTGGATAGGCTTATGGGGAGGCGTGGAGAATGCCGGGCGCCTGCATCGTTTTTCCGCTCTCATTTTGATGATCGATCTCCTCTATCATCTCCTCTATTTAGGGATTCAGGGATTCAGGAAAAAGCTATGCCTGAGTATGATCCCCAGGATTGAGGACTTTCGCCATCTTTGTCAAAATCTCCGGTACCTTTCCGGACGGGGCGGGGACAGGCCCCGTTTCGGAACGTTCACTTATATCCAGAAGCTCGATTACTGGGTGGTGATGATCGTAGTCCTGATCATGATCATCACAGGACTGATGTATTGGTTTCCTGTGATCGCGGTCCGAATCTTTCCTGACCCTGTTTTCAAATGGATATGGGGGGCGGCCTATGTGATCCACAGCACCGAGGCTATACTGATCCTCTTTTTCGCCTTTGTATGGCACTTTTATCATGTTCACCTGAAAAGCCGTGTCTTCCCCATGAGCTGGATATGGATAACAGGAAAGATAGACCTGGAGGATCTGATGGAAGAACATCCGGGAAACTTCGAAGAGATCCTCGATGCTGAAAGGAAAAAGGGAGAACCGGACACGAAAGGGGAGAGCGGCTCCGAATGATCCTTTTCATGACTCAAGCTTATTGAGATGCGATAGAAGAGGTCTTTTATCCAAGCTCTTTTTCCTGATCACTCTCACAGGGAAGCGAAATAAAGAAGGTGGCGCCCTGGCCGGGCGTGCTCTCCACCCGGATATTCCCACCGTGATCCGTGATGATTCTCTGCGTGATGCTCAGACCCAGGCCGGTCCCCTTGTCCTTCAGCTTGGTGCTGAAGAACGGGTCGAAAATCTTTGAGAGGGTTCCAGGCGGGATGCCCATGCCCGTATCCCCCACTTCAATCACCACAGATCCCTGTCCGGGATTGTTTTCTGTCGTAATGGTCAGGACTCCGCCCTTGGGCATGGCCTGAAAGGCGTTGATGAACAGATTGACAAAGACCTGCTGGAGCCTGTCGGAACTTCCGGTGATCTTTTTGACATGCGGGCTGAGCCTCTTGATGATCCGGTAGTTCTTTTCCTCCTTGAACTGGTGTTCGACCATGGTTAGAGAGTCATCAATGATCCGGTTGACGTCCACGGTCTCATGCTCCTGCGCCGGATGTCTGGAATAGAGCAGGAGACTGCGGGTGAGCCGATCAATGCGAAAAGCCGCCTCGGAGATCCGTTTGATGTGATCTTTCTCCTCTTCATCACCGCATCTCCTCAAAAGCATCTTGGCGTATCCGACGATAATGGAGAGAGGATTCCCGACTTCGTGAGCGACTCCTGCGGCCATTTCACCGAGTGAAGCGAATTTCTCCTGATGGATCAGTTGCTGCACCGTCAGGTCGAGCTCCTCGCGTTGTTTCTGAAGAGACTGCACCATGTTGTTGAAAGAGTCGGCCAGAGTGGAAAGTTCGTCGTCGGACCCCGTCCGTATTCGCCGGCTTAAATCTCCCTGCGCGACCCGGTCGGTCAGGACGGCCATTTCCCTGAGGGGCCTGCTGATGGTGCGGATAACGAAAAAATTAATCAGGGTGAGAATGATCATGATGACAAGCGAGATCGCGATGTAGTTGCTCACCACACTTCCTTTGGCCTGTGCCAGGTCATTGGTTGACATAATGACGCCGAAGACGGCTTTGTTTTCCTCACCGATGCGAAGCGGAGAGAAAACGGCCTTGTACTCCTTGCCGGCCAGATAGACCTTTTCAAGAACGGATTCTCCCTTCCCCAGGATTCTCTCGATGAGATCGGGTGTCACCCGAGCCTCGATTTTCTCTCCCCAGTCCGGGTTTTCCAAGGTAGACGAGATGATCTTGTCATTGTGGAGGATAAAGAGATCATTTTTGGTCTTGGACTTGACCTCTTCAAGATATTCATCATCCAGACCGAACCCCACCAGCACAACATCCGGTCTCCCGCTGCTTTCAAAGGGGACCACCACATCATAATCCAGATGGGTTTTTCCGTCCGTGGTTTTAAAGATCAGATCACTCAATTCTTCTCCTTTCAGGCCCCGTTTGATCATCTCCCGCTGTGCCCGATTTCCGCTCTGAAGAAAGCGTTCCGGCTCGATATAGATCCTGACCCCCTCCTTGATCAGAAGATCCATATGCGAGATGTCCATGGTCCGATGAAGGACCGGGCTCTCGGTCTCATGGGCGGAGCTTTTAAAAGAGGCCAGGAGATCACCATAATGAATCGTTTGTTTTTCTTTCTCCTTGAAGAAGGCCTCCACGGTTTCCTTGTACACAAGGATATCCCGGCTGGTGCTTTTCTCAATCTGCTGAGACAGGATATTCACCACCAGGATCACCACAAGGATGATCGCGAGGAAAGAAAAGACAATGAATGGAAAGAGGATCTTGTTCTGAATGGTCCGGCGTTCAATAAAAAAATCGCGGCAGAAAGCGCTCAACTTACCCATGGTTTACCAAAAGTAAGGGGTGAAATGTTTGTTTGCTCGGGGGCAGGCTCAGCCTGAAACCTCTCCTTTTGATCCCCTTTACATAGATAGTCCAATTCGACCTGCATGTCAATAGGGAGATGATCCCCGAACCCCGATGTAAAAATTCTAACGGTTCCCTTCCCCTCGCGGCTCCCGCTCTGATTTTCATTTGAGATGCTCTCTCAGGGCGAGGTAGCCCCGCAGGACCTCGGCCACGCTCCAGGCCTGTGCGGGCGATCCTCCCGGCTGATGCGGGGGGTCTCCATCGAAGATCTCGCCTATGGTTCCTACGCCGTATACCTTGAGCTGTTCAATCAGGGGTTCCATGATATGGATACCAACCCGGCCGGGCAAGACCTTGATGCAGGCATCAATGTAGGGACCGATCAGCCAGGCCCAGACCGTTCCCTGATGGTAGGCGCTGTCTCTTTCCCATGGCCCCCCCTCGCAGCGTTTCCGATAGGCGGGGTGATCCGGATTGAGGCTCCGGAGTCCGAATGGGGTAAGGAGTTTCTGCCGGACCAACTCCATGACCCGAACAGCCCGCTCCCTGCTGATGAGAGGGGAGTTCAGGGAGACGGCCAGCACCTGGTTGGGGCGGAGCGATGGGTCAGGGCCGTTTTCCGTATCGATGACATCGTACAGAAACCCCCCTTCGGGATACCAGAACCGTTTGTTGAAATGGTCACGGACCTTCTCTGCAAGGAATCCATAATCCCTCTTTAACCTCAGGGATTCCGCCCAGGAATCCATGCGCCGCAGGGCATGATGCCACAGGGCATTCACCTCCACGGGTTTGCCCATTCTCGGGGTGACGACCCAGTTTCCCACTTTCGCATCCATCCATGTCAATTGCAGGCCCGGCGTCCCGGCATAAATGAGTTTGTCCTGAGGGTCCATCCCGATTCCGAAGCGGGTCCCTTTTCGGTATTTCAGCATGACGGTTTCCATCGCGGGAAAGAGGGCCTTCAGGAGATGGGGGTCTCCTGTTCTTTTAAGGTACCTGTCCACCGCATGAAGATAGAGAAGAGAGCCGTCCACGGTGTTATATTCGCATCCTCCGGTCCCCTCTACGATGCGGTTCGGGATCAATCCGTCGAGGATCAGCCTGGCATAGTAGACGAGGATCTCTCGAGCCTCGTCATAGCGGCCCGTGCAGAGCAGAAGGCCTTCAAGGCTGATCATGGTATCCCGTCCCCAATCCGTGAACCAGGGGTATCCGGCAAGGATGGCGGCCCTTCCGGTCTTCTCCCTGATGATGAACTGATCGGCGGCAAGGGCAAGGGATTCGGTGATGGTATTCCGGACTGCAAGAGAAGAAAGGATGCGCTCTCTTCTTTTGACCTCGCGGCAGCGTATCTGCTGCGGGGAATCGGGCTCCTTCTCGCCGGAGGTCACCACCAGGGCCGCGGGGTGATCATGCGTGAAAGGAAAGATGCATTCACCCGGGCTGAACAGGTCTTCAACATCCGAAAGCCCCCGTTCCCTCTCTCGGACATACAGAAAGTCCCGATACCAGTACGGCGGGCCGGTGAAGGAGCCGCCGTTGAGATGAAAAATCAAGGTCGGCATGCCGGGATAGGGATGCAGGGAGATTTTCCCTTGTTCCGCCATCACCGAGGGGTCAAGCGCCGGATTTTCCCGGGTCAGGGAATGATAGTCCCGGTAGGCGATCAGCGGCCTGATGTGCAGCTTGCCTTGTCCCGGGGTGAGGAGGGTATAGAGGATGACCGTGGTCTCCTCTCCATAGGACATGAAGATCTCTTTTTTAAGACGGATCTGATCGAATTCATAATAAAACGTCGGGAAGGGGTATCGCTCAAAGCCGGAAAGGAGAAGATGCCCCGCCGGGTGGATGGTCTCCCTGTACTGGTTGCAGCTTAAGTCATACCGCATGCCTCGAATAATCAGGAACTCTTCAAGCTTGGAGAGGAGGACAAAGCGGTTCAATCCCTGTCCCGAGGAGACGAGAAGTCCGTGATAACGGCGCGTGTTTGTCCCGATGACCGTGGAAGAGGCATAGCCGCCGAGGCCGTTGGTTTCGATCCATTCGAGTTCAACGGCTTTGGAAAAATCGTTCAGGACCTCTCGGGAAACATGGATGCTCGGTTGCATGGTCTCCTTCCGTCGGCAGGTGTAAATAAAGACGGTTCTTCTCCCCTTTGGTGGGTAAAAAGGATTCAAGGGGTCCAGGGTTCAAGGGGTCAAGTGAAATACTGGAACGCAAGCAAAATCTCCAGAGAAAAACACTGGAACCCTTGAATCCAAGATGCCTTAGTGTAGTAGCCGTCGCAGACGGCAAGGGTAAAGAAAAGCGGGACACGCGAAGCGTAACCCTAGGACCCTCGGCCCTTATGTTTTTAGCACTTCACTTGACCCCTGGAATCCTTGACCCCTTGACCCCTGATGTTTTCACCCACTCTTTTGGAGATGATCCATAAAGGCAATGTATTAACGGCCCAAAGCAGAAAAAATCCTTTTATCAATCCTGACCGGCCTTTTTGTCAGGATGAATGAAGGTCATTCAGAGACCAGTCGTAGTCCATATATTCAATCCTGAACGCTCCCTCCGTCAATGATTTTTTCAGTTCATCCGGGATATGTTCCCAGATGAAGTTCAAGGCATCACTTTTTCCCGGGGGAAGATCCTGAAAGAGTTGGTGGACGGTAAAATAGTAAAAAAAATCCTTACCAAACCAGGAAAAGATCTGAGAAAGGCAGAGGATCCTGTGTTCGGCGTCCCATCGCAGGCCGTGTTCCGGATCCGAGATGTACTTTTGTGCCTGCTGGTCCAGCATCGGCTCCAGGGTTTCGCCTTCATAGGGGATGGAGGAGAGGGGCGGGCATCCAAGGGATGCGCATACCAAGGCGAAATGGGCCCTCGGTTCTTTGAAAACCCCGCGCAGGATGGCGTGTTCAATCTGGTCCAAAGAGACGACCTGCCCCGCCGTTCTGTAAGCCGTTTTATCCCATACCCCGCCGATCTGGCGGATACTGACCTTGGGATAAAGGAGGTTCCAGCCCTTGGGCGGATACTGGTCAACAACGGCCTTGATGGTAAAAAGATTATAGGCATTGATCCAGAAGGCGATTTGTGTCTTTCGATCCCATGCCCCGTAAATCTGCCGGGAGATCCCGGCGAATTCCCTGATGCTCTCTTGGAGCAGATCCGGGTGCTGTTTAAGCCTTTCATAATCGACCCGCCCGTCTGAAACAAACTCTGTGAGGAGACGGCCCCAGGATGCATTGGGGAGCGGTTCGACCTGTCCGGCCGAGGCCGGTAAGGAAAACCCGATGCAGGCGAAAAGAACTGCAGCAACGAATATGTGAACCTTTTTGAGATGCGCAGGGAGTATCCGGACCCCTGAGACCATGATGTTCATTTGATTCTCCCGAAGAAGACTTTTTCCAGTACTGCATATACCTATATCTTAAGAATACCCTGTTTGGCAAGCGGATAGATTCTGCTCCGGCAAAGATTTTTTGACGAATCCTTTATAGAATTCCGAGCTGGTTTAATTGGCGTAAAAACAAGAAGGTTGAGGGATGTCTCTCCTCCCGCCGCCTTGCCGCCCCTGCGGGAAAGAGCCATTCAATTGACACTTATTTGTTTGTCCACAAACAAAAAATAGGTTATAATATAATTAACATCAATAAGGAGGTTGGTATGACGATGCCCGTGAGGATCCTGATTGTGGATGACGACGCAGCAGCACGTAGGAGAATCAGAGAGGCGCTGGTTGACGGGCATTACCTCTTGGAGGAGGCATCGGACGGCCTGGATGGGATACATAAGGTGATGGCCTTTCGTCCGGACCTGATCCTCCTGGACGTGGTCATGCCGAAGATGGATGGGCTTAAGATGTGCAAGTTCCTTCACGAGAACCTTGAGACCAGCGAGATCCCGGTCATCATGTTGACCGCCCATGGCGATAGCGCCGCTTCATTGAAAAAACTGGAACTGGGCGTCAATGACTTTATTACAAAACCGTTTGAGGATGATGATCTCATCGTCAGGGTGAAGCGCCAGGTTGAGATCAAAGAAAAACTCGACCGATTGCTGAGCGAGAAAGAGGATCTTCATGTCATCCAGAAGATGATTCATACCCTGTATGAAAAGAAATCCATGTATGACCTCCTCTATACCCTGGTCAGACAGATCACGGGCATGATCGAAGCGGAACGCTGTTCCTTCGTGAGGGTGAGAGAGGACCGGCAGACCGGCGTGGTGGAGGCATCGAGCGACAGCCCTGATGTGCAAAACCTTGAAATTGATCTCAAGAAGTATCCCGAAATACTTGAAGTGGTTGATTCGAAAAAGATACTGGTTATCCAGGATATCGGGAGCGCTCCGATTATGGCCCCTGTGCGGGAGCGCCTTGAAAAGATCCGTTTTCAGTCTCTGGTCCTGATTCCCGTGGTTCTTGGGGACAGGATCGTCGGGACGCTCCTGCTCCGTTCGGCCAGAAGCAGCAAGACCTTTACGGAAAGGGAACTTCGGTTCCTGGAGGCTATTGCCGAGGCTGCGCGGCCTGCAATCCTGAACGCCCGTCTCTTCGAGAAGATGGAAGAGAAACTCCTGAATGCGCCTGTGAAAGATCGAATCCTTGAGGACGGAAAGCTCCAGTACAATCTTCCGGTTCAGGAAAACGGTAATAGGATCATGGATCAGATCTTCCAGCTCAAGGATGAGATCCGTAGGCTTAAACAAGTCCAGCAGGAGATCCGGGAGCAGAAATAAATATCCTCCGGCAAAGCCGGAGGTATTACGATTGCCGGCCCCTCAAAGGGGCCTGATCGCAATCGGTTAAAAAACACCCTCCCCTCAATCCCCTCCCATCAAGGGAGGGGAAGCCCGCCGGCAGTTCCCTCGCCCCTTGTGGGAGAGGGCAAGGGTGAGGGGTAAAGCATTTCGATTAACTGCATACTCCCGGAATGGCCAAACTCTAAGAGTCCCCCGGCAGAGCCGGGGGTTTACCTAAGTGCTAATTACCCCATTCCCGACGACAGAGTGAAGAGAAGTAAGCAGCGCATTCACGAATCCGGGGGGTGACCGGATTCGTCCTCCCACATGTCTTCAAGCTCCCACTTCATGACCGTTTGTCTGGCCTGGCGCCTCTTGCGCATATAGACAACAAGGAACGAAACTGAGACCAGGAACCAGAGCGCAGCGGATGACGTGATGACCGGGATCCACGTATACCGAAGCCTGAGGTACCTGTGCCATCTCTGCTCCATCATGTAGAAACTGAGACCGAAGGCATCCTGCATGCACTGACTCAAGGTCTCCCCCTTTTTCAGGTTCAGGATCAATTGATGAAAGGCCTCCCGGCCTCGGCTGGACAGAAGATAGGAAACCATGGAAAAACTTTCGGCGTAGGCGGCCTCGGCCTCGTTGAATGCGATGGGGAATTCCTGGTTCAGAGAGGCGAGAGGGATGAAATTTTTTTTCAGTGTCACGGCTGTGATCACGGCCGTGGTCCTGAGCGTCCACTCCCTGGCCTCATACATGGCAAAACCCTCGTCCAGCCACCTCGGGATGCGGGCGCCGGCCAGGGCCTGATGCAGGACCAGGTGCGAGAGTTCATGACGGAGGGTCTTGACCGGGTCGATGGTCCCGTACAGGGCCGCATGGGGCGCCTTGAGAATCATGAGGTTCAACTCCGGGTAGGCCAGGCCCGCGGCCCATTCCGGGGCCTTGACCGGATGAGGCTGCCGGCTGAGGAAGGCCTCATGCGTATGTTCTATATAGATCTCTACTCCGGGACGGGGTTCAACACCGGCATCAGATACGATGTCGGCATAGATCTTTTCTGAAAGGCCTGCAAGATACCCGGCCAGTTTTTGATCCGGTGGAGAAAAATAAAAAACAAAGTGTTCCGTGGAGAGGGATTGAGATTCCTCAGCATGGACCGGAGCAAAGAACGCGAAGACAAAGAACCAGGCAAGGAGGAGGACGACGCGATTGATCACGAGAGCTCTTTTCTTTACCCGCCACTTTTTACAAAGGGGGGCGAGGGGGAATTGCTGTTCTGCCGGACAATATCCATGACCTACAGCCTTTCTTTGAGGAGCTGGTTCACCAGGGCGGGACTGGCCTTTCCCCTGGAAGCCTTCATGACCTGTCCCACCAGGAATCCGAAGACCTTCTCCTGGCCGCTTCGATACGATTCGACCTGAGGGGCGTAATCCGTGAGGACCTGGTCGATGATCCTGATGATCTCTGTCTCGTCGGTGACCTGGATCAGGTTCTTCTCTTTGACAATCTGTTCAGGTCTCTTTCCGGTCCGGTACATCTCCTCGAAGACCGTTTTTGCGATCTTGCCGCTGATGGTCTTTTGTTCGATCATCCGGATCATCCCCGCCAGCATCTCGGGTGTCACCGGGCATGCCCTGATTCCTCGCTCATCCCCCTTCATTTCACGGAGGAGCTCTCCCATGATCCAGTTTGAAACCGTCTTCGGGGATTGTGCCAATTGGTTGCAGGCTTCGAAATAGTCTGCAAGTTCCCTGGATCCGGTCAGGATCTCCGCATCGTACACGGGGAGGTCATATTCCTTGATAAAGCGGTTCATCTTTGCATCCGGAAGTTCCGGAAGGGCGCATCGTATCTCCTCGATCCAGGCCTTATCCACATGCAGAGGGACCAGGTCAGGTTCGGGGAAATAGCGGTAGTCGTGGGCCTCTTCCTTGCCCCGCATGGAAATGGAGATGCCTCGGTCCGCATCCCAGAGGCGGGTCTCCTGCACAATGGCGCCCCCCTGGTCCAGGATCCGGGCCTGCCTCTTGATCTCGTATTCGAGGGCCTTCTGCACATGCTTGAAGGAGTTCATGTTTTTGGTCTCGGTCCGGATGCCGTATGCCTTTTGACCCGCAGGTCGGAGCGAGATGTTGGCGTCGCACCGGAGAGAGCCCTCCTCCATGTTCCCGTCGCAGACATCAATATAGCGGAGGATGCTTCGGAGCTTCCGCATGTAGGCCGCCGCTTCCTCGGGGCTTCGGATATCAGGCTCGCTCACGATCTCCATGAGCGGCACACCGGTCCGGTTCAGGTCCACGTAACTGCATGGGTTGCCGTGCTCGCCATGGATATTTTTTCCGGCGTCCTCTTCCATGTGGATCCTCGTAATCCCGATCCGTCTTTCTGTCCCGTGGAGATCGATGGTGAGAAAGCCGTGCTCGCAGAGCGGAAGTTCGTATTGTGAGATCTGGTATCCCTTGGGGAGGTCCGGATAGAAATAATTTTTTCTCGCAAAACGGGAGATCGGGTTGATCTTGCAGTTCAACGCCAGGCCGGTCCGCAGGGCGAAGTTCACGACCTCCCGGTTCAGGACCGGAAGCACACCGGGCATGCCGAGGCAGACCGGGCAGGTATGGTGGTTCGGAGGCCCTCCGAATTCCGTGCTGCAATGGCAGAAGATCTTGGTCCGGGTCTTGAGCTGTGCGTGAACCTCCAGGCCGATGACGGTTTCAAATTCCATGCTTTCTTCTCTTATAACACTTGTGTTGAGGTGTTGAAATTCTAAATCCTACCGATGTATTAATAGTCATTCATTGCATTCCAGTATTTTTCAATTTGCCAGAAACCTGCTTCGTCGTCAAGGATACTTCGCAACTTGTTCACCACATCGAAATACTCCTCCTCCGTGAGGTTCGTCCACTTCACTTGGGCGAGGTTTCCTAGTATTGGGTTTTCCTTAGCGATTTCTTGCAATAGAATGTGATCAATAGGCGGATGGGCTACTCGCGCCAGAGGAGAAGTTGGATCTTCACCAATTATCACCGTCACCTTCAAGTAGATAGCCACCAATTTCGCTGCGCGGCCATAAGTAATATCTGAAACGCCCGCATCCAAAAGATTTTTGATTATCTTGCGGCACAAACTTTTGTGCCAAACATCAAATTCCTCGGGCACTACATTTGCACTCATCAAGCTATAGATTGCGTCTCTGATATTGCTATCTTCCAAAGCTATTCCTAATATACTGTTCTTTGCGCCACGAAAGCCTCTTTGGATAGCACGAGCAGCTGCCCAAATCGCAAAGTTATGTTTGTGAGTCTCTAGTGTGTATGGTATTTGATCTGCCCCACCCACTGAATCAAGTAATTCTTGAAATGGCATGTCACCGCTTGCTCGTCCATGTTCGAGGGCATCTCGCACCGTTTCCACATCTGTAGCATTAACAATGATGCGCCATTTAATTCCCCTTTTTTCCCTATTCCATTCCAAAAGATTAATCTCCTCAAGTACAACGCCCAAGTAACTCGATCCCTGAGCGTGAGTGCTATCACCTGGTTTAAGATCATAAATTGCAGTTCCAAATCCGCGGATTTCTATGCCTTTGTACATTTTCTCAACATTGTTAGCAAGCGGAATCCAGCCTTTTCCAAATTCCTTGAATAGATTAGTCAACACTGTCGCGATTTCTTCAGAGGAATACTCGTGCTCAATTCCGTCTTCGTTTGCAATACGCAGTAGTCCGCGTTGGTAAGACCATTCAAAACTCTTGGCTTTTCCACCATGCGTTCGAGATGTCATTGTCGGCCCTTTTTTTAGATAAGATATCTACACAGTGATACTGCACACTGGTTGTAGCATCATGATTTTCGACAGTCAAATCATATAAATCGGCTTTCTGCGACTTACATGGAACCTGTAAAACAAAACCGCCCGCGCGATCGACAATCACACGATATCTAAATCCTAAACAAGTTCAAAATTCTAAATTCCAATGACCCAAACGTTCGGTCATGTTCTGTCTTGAGTTTTAGATTTCGGTCCTTTGATATTGTTTAGTATTTCGAATTTCGGATTTAGAATTTGTGAATCCTTTCTCTTATCATTTATCATTGTCTTCTCACATCCAATCGTACCAGACGATTATAATTCGGGTTGCCTCTTGTGCCAGTCGGTCTGCTGCTCGTAGGCGTAGGCGGTCCTGAGAACCGCTTCCTCATCAAAGTGACGCCCCAGGACCTGAAGCCCGATGGGAAGTCCCGAGGAATCCAATCCGCAGGGGATGGAGATCCCCGGAATGCCGGCCAGGTTCACAGAGATGGTAAAGATGTCCGAGAGGTACATCTGGAGCGGGTCGTTGATCTTCTCTCCGATCCTGAAGGCCGTGGTCGGGGAGGTCGGTGTGATCAGGACGTCGCAGGTTTGAAACGCCTGATCGAAATCATTCTTGATCAGGGTCCTCACCTGCTGGGCCTTGCGGTAATAGGCGTCGTAGTACCCCGAGGAGAGGACGTAGGTCCCGAGCATGATCCGTCTCTTGACCTCCGGGCCGAAACCCTGGGCCCGTGTCTTCATGTACATCTCCATGAGATCCGCTGAATCGTCGGTCCGGTAGCCGTACTTGACCCCGTCGTAGCGCGCCAGGTTTGAAGAGGCCTCGGCCGTGGCCAGGATATAATAGGTCGCAATGGCATAGCCGGCATGGGGGAGCGAGACCTCCTTGATGACCGCCCCCCTCCCTTCAAGCAGCGCAAGGGCGGCTCGGACGGCATCCTCCACCTCCGGCTGAATGCCCTCTACAAAATACTCTGCGGGCACGCCGATGGTCAGGCCTCGAATCTCCCCGGTGAGGGCTGATGTGAAGTCGGGCGCCGGGACCTTGACCGATGTGGAATCCCGGGGGTCATGCCCTGAGATCGCGTTCAGGAGCAGGGCGCAGTCCGTCACGTCCTTGGTGATGGGGCCGATCTGGTCCAGGGAGGAGGCAAAGGCCACCAGGCCGTACCGGGAGACGCGGCCGTAGGTAGGTTTCATCCCCACCACGCCGCAGTGGGCCGCGGGCTGTCGGATGGATCCCCCCGTATCGGAGCCCAGGGCTGCGATGCACTCGTCTGCGGCCACGGCCGCGGCCGAGCCCCCGCTTGAACCTCCGGGGATCCGCTTTAGGTCCCATGGATTTCTCGTCACGCCCATGTACGATGTCTCCGTGGAGGAACCCATGGCGAACTCGTCCATGTTGGTCTTTCCGATCAGGACTGCTCCTGCCCGATACAGCCGTTCCACCACCGTGGCATCGTAGGGAGGGATGAAATTCAAAAGTATCCTCGATGAGCAGGCGGACCTGATCCCCCGTGTGGTCATGTTGTCCTTGACTGCAACGGGGATGCCGGAAAGGGGACCCGCCTCTTGCCGGCGATCCGAAGAAGGACTTTTGGTTTCGGGAGGTCTCTCCGGTATCGTCACATAGGCATGGACCCGCTCCTCGACTTCACGGATCCTCTGTTTTAAGGAGTCCATGAGATCACCGGAGGTGATTCGGCCTCTTCTCATTTCATCGGAGGCTTCATGAATGGTCAGTTCATAGAGGTTCATGGCATGGCATCACTTACGGATGATCCGGTTTTTCCGGTCCACGTAGACGATCCTGGGTGAATGGGCTGAAATTTCTTCCGGCGCCAGATAGACATACTGGAAGATGATGATGAGATCTCCCTTGGCCGCCTTGTGCGCCGCGGCCCCGTTGATGCAGATGGCGCCGCTGTCCACGGGCCCGGGGATCACATAGGTCTCAAACCGCTCCCCGTTCCTGAGATTCGCGATTTTCAACTGCTCAAAGGGGAGAATCCCGGCCTCCTGCATCAGGGCCTCATCAATGGTGATGCTCCCCTCATAGTCCATGTTGGTCGCAGTCACCGTTGCACGATGGATCTTGGACTTGAGGATCTTACGCAGCATGGTAGGGACTCACTCCTTGTTCAGATAATCCGGGGGACCTTGAAGAAATCATCCTCTTTGTCCGGGGCATTGGCCAGGGCATCCTCCACAGGGATCGAATCCCCGACCTGATCCTCCCGAACCACGTTCCCCACCTCAATCACATGAGACGTCGGCTCCACATCTTTCGTATCCAGTTCATTGAGCTTGTCCATATACATCAGGATCGCATCAAGCTGGCCGGTGAACTGCTCGATCTCTGTTTCGGAAAGATTCAGCCGGGCCAGCAGGGCCACATGCTCGACTTCTTGTCTTGTAATCTTCATAAAAGCACCCAATTTTAAAAAAATAATATAGCATAATGCCTATAGCAGGAACAACAGCAAAATGAAGCCCCATCCCATTGCGTTCGCATTTCTCCTTTTCCCTCTGAATTTTGCCTTCTGTCCCAAACTTCCCCATGTCCCAAACTTCCCCTTGCATCTCCCCTGAATTTATAATATCTTTCCACTTGTAAAGCCTCTCTGGTAGAAGCTTAAACGTATCGTATCGCAGCCGCCATGAACGGGAGACCAGCCCATGCCTTTTGATTCTTGCAAGGAAAATATCCGGTGAAACAGGTCATTATCAAAAACCCTGTCATCTGGTGAATTAGGTAACAACGTAACGAGGACTTACTTGCCTTCATTGTGATAATCAAAGTATGAAAGGAAGTCAAAGGCCTATTAAGGTTCTCATAATTATGAAAACATCAAATAAGAATTTCGCCTGCCCCCTTTTTTCAAGCGGGGAAACGCAAGGTAGACAATCTTTTTGATCTTTCTCCTAACCATTCTCCTCCCCTTTGTAAGGGGAGGTCAGGTGGGGTAGGAAAAATGCAGATCTACCTCTTCTTCCCCCTCCTTACAAAGGAGGGGAACCGAGGGGGGGATTTTGTATAAGACATAAGGGGACATCAAGAAGGGCTTCGTGTACAAGCGCGTGCCGCACGTAACGCTCAAGTCCATTGCGAACAACCCGGACATCAAAGAGGGGATGAGCCGCGAGGAAATCGACGCTGCTATTGCTCGGCATGCGGATACTGAGACGCTTTATGATCAACCGTACGAAGACAACAAGCGCATCCGCGTGACAGGGCCTTTCACTGTTGTGAGTCTTTCGCCTCACAGAACGCTGGCGCCGGAAGGCAAATCCCCCCAACCCCTCTTTGGCAAAGGGGGGCAGAGGAGGGATTCGAGCATAGGTGTACATGGAGATTTTATTCACATGATCCTCGACAATCTTAAAAAAGCGGGCGTTCAGAACACGGTCAAGAATGAGCGATTGAATTTCGACAGGCTGGAACCCTATGCGGGTGAGTGGCTGCACTTTGCCGGGGAATATACGGAGTATCCCCCTCACCCCGGCCCTCTCCCACGGAGGGGAGAGGGAATTACGAAGCGGGTTGCGGTCTGCCTGGGGCCGGAGCACGGGACTGTCGGGCCGGAGCTGATCAAGGAAGCGGCCAAGGAGGCGCTTCGGGGCGTAGGGTTCGATCTTCTCGTTGTCTGCGGCTTTGCCTTTGATGCTCATGCCGGAGAGACAGCCAGGCAGTTTACACCGACCCCCCTCAATCCCCCCTTACGAAGGGGGGAAGATAAGGGGGGTGGACAGATCATAGCCGAAGAAGAGAAGCACTATGGGAAATTGCCGATCCTGCTTGCGCGCATGAATCCTGACCTGACCATGGGAGAGGATCTTCTGAAGAAGACCGGCGCAGGAAACCTCTTCATGGTCTTCGGCGAACCGGATATTGCAGTGAGCAGTGGGCTGTGGTTAGTGAGCAGCAATGGAAGAAAGGTGGTGCAGCTTGACTTCGCTCAAGAATTATCGGGACTTGCAGGTTTGGCAGAAATCAATCGAATGGGTGGAAGCGATTTACAACGCTTCAAAGAACTTTCCGCAGGACGAGCGGTTCGGTCTGACCAGTCAAGTCAGGCGAGCGGCAGTATCGGTCGCAGCGAACATAGCCGAGGGCGCGGAAAGGACATCAACAGGGGAATTCCTTCAGTTTCTGGGGATAGCGAGGGGATCTCCGGCGGAAGTGGAAACGCTGCTGATTTTGGCGGAGCGTCTCGGGCTTCTGCGGACGGAACAACGGGACACTCTGCTCGCACAGGCGTCGGAGATCGGGAAAATGCTCGTAGGGTTGCAGCGCTCACTGCGATCCAAGCACTGACGCCATCTGATTTTCCGCTGCACACTGCCCACTGCGCACAGGCCACTATCTTCGGCGTTGACGTGTACGACCCGACCACGGGCCAGATACGGAGTTCTTCAACGGATGACATCGCCTGCTGGTTCATAGACACGGACTACAACGGCGAGAGCTTCTTTGTCCGTCATGCCTACTTCACCGGTGCAGACGAACCCTACGAAAAGCTTAAACGGGCGCTTCGCTCCGAAGTGGACGAAGCCGCCTGGTCCATGCTCTACTCAACTATCAGCCGGCCCTTCGACCCGCCCGCGACCGGAAAGCTCGCCGTGAAGGTCATCAACCACTATGGGGATGAAGTGCTGAAGGTCTATGAGGTGAAGTGATGTCGGCAAAACGCACTATAAACGATACTGAAGAGCTGGCTGCCCGTATTTTGGACTTTTTTGAAAAGAAGAATATTGACGTGGCCGTTCGGCGTGACCGTTATGGCGTATCGATCATTGAGCGAACGGGTGGACACCCTGTCGCAAGATTCAAGATATGCGGAAAGGACCGCGTCGAAGTTCTGTGGTGGAAATCCACGAAATGGGATAAGATCGGCGATTTTGGCGGGATGCGCATGTCCGTCAGCGAAGCGGTCAAGTATGTTCATGAAGACCCCATGCGTTGCTTCTGGCCTGAGCGACGAGTCAAGGCCGTGGCCGATGCATTGGCAGTCTTGCTGGGGCTGTCACCCCCAGACGATAAGAAGACCGTAATTGCTCCGGATACGAAACTACCCGTGCAATTGACGCTCAGAGAGCGGGACCTGATCAGGGATAAGACGTTTTGCGATCCCAATTTTGCGCGACTCGCGCCGGTGAAAAATGGGTTGATAACAGTCCCGATGACGCTCGGCGACATCGAGGAAGTGCAGGGATACGTCGCTGCTGAGGCAAATCATACGAAAGATAAAAAGGTTGAGAAGGAGTTGAACCGATTGTTTTTCAAACTGCAAACCTATCTGGATGAATATGAAGAGGAATGAAGCCCCATGACCTTACGCGGACTGTCGCAGGATTTCGACGAATGGCCGGAACGATGGATGGGTACGAAGGAAGACCGTGAATACGGGAAGAAGCTGCTCCCTTTCATGGAGGAGTTTCTGAGGGAGACAAAGACGTTATGAGCATAAATCGCAACGATCTGGTCATTCAAATGCAGAAAGCATCTGCGATATTGTTGGAGGAGAAGGGCTATGCCAGCTTCGTGGATGTCCTCATGCGCATGGGGCGATTGACGAAGGAAGATCACGACGCCTGGAGGTTCGGCAGAACGTCTTGTCTTGAGCGCGTTACTACGGTGAATTTGGCGAAGATCAATCATTTGCTTAGGGCATTTCAGCAGCGCGCTCGAGCCAGCGGTCTGCGCCCGAGTAAAACAGTGTACCTTTCGTGGGGCAAGGGGCAGAAAAGGCAACTCCGGTTTTCAAAGTCGGGAACGCCGAATATCGAGGAGGCCTATGCCACGCACTTCCTGAAGCCGGAAGAGGGTGAGTGATGGGTTTGGTGAAGAGCAAACGGCCGGCGAAAAAGGGAAAAAAGAAAGAACCGGCACGCGAACAGCGCATCTCCATGGAGATCGTCGTTGACGCCTATGATGCCTGGGAGCAGGCTATGGGCTGGTACTACTATTTAGAGGACAACTTGAAATTCCCTTTCCCGGCAACGTGCGTCAAGAAGAGAGATATTTCTCCACTCAAGCTCAAGGAAAATGTGGAGATCGTGGGTATGCCGCCTATAGATGAGTGCGAACGGGAGATGTTCGTTTCCATAACGTGGGAAGGCCGTCGATTCGCCGTTCCCTTGGATCAACTGCAGTGTGAGTGCCGCGACAAAAAAACCAAACAGGCCATCGAAGACCGGCATTACTGGGTAAAGCAGGGCTATCAGTTTGGATGAGTCCGGACATGATCTCACGATTGAGGCGACGGTATATTCATGGCGGACATAAAAGCGGCACGAATACGCATCGCAAAGGTCTTCGGGACAGAGGAAGCGCCTGAAGTAAACAGGAAGAGCCTGCTGATATATCGCGCCTATTTGCTACAACGCCTGGATCAAACAGCGGTCATAACCGGGCGTGAGGACTTTCTGTGGGAAGAGTTTTATGTATTCGGTCCCGGCGAGAAAGACAAATATGAGAAGCTGAAAAAGAAACGGGCTTCGTATACTGATGAATTCGAACTGATCGACATCCTGGGAAAGATCGTGGAAGAACGCGATTTGATCGCGAGGGTGAAACGCTTATCAGACGGAAAAACATTCGATATCGGCCTGTCGTGGTTGACGGCGAAGGAGAAAAAGACGGGTACCTATCAGTTGTTTGACGATTTTGCGACATGGGTGGTCAACTGGTAAAGAGGGAACAATATGATAAGTGATGACTATGGTGAACGCAGAAAGAAATTGAAGGTTAACATCCCGGAACTTGCCTCAGAAATGGATCTCGGAAATAATCCTGAGCTTACCGCTTATCTCGACACCGAGACCGGCGAGATCATCAGCATGCCCGATAACGTGATGCGGGCTGCCGAGGAAGGCGGCGATGCGGTCGCTGACCTCGCCGACTGGGAGCAGGAACTCCTCCAAGCAGCGGAAAGCATCTTCGGCGACGACAAGAACCGGTTTCTTGAGATACCACGCCGGGAGTCATATGAGGGGTACAATCTCATGGTTGCCTTCGCCGAAACCGTCCGCAGCAAAGGGCTCAGGGAAAAGCTCGACATCGCCCTTGATGGGAAAGGCGCGTTCCAAAGGTTCAGAAACGTATTGAATGATCATCCGGATGAACTGGCCCGTTGGTATGCGTACAAAGAGGAATGCATGCGGGAAGAGGCAGTCCAGTGGCTTATCGTGAACGGAATTGAGCCGGTACAGCGGAAACAATAAGGACGGTGAGTGTAAGGCAAGTGTGCCCGGCGCCCATTAGAGTCGCCGTCTCTAACGGGGCAGGCCTTGAATTTTTCAAGAATTTATTGAAGAAGAGGCTCCTTAATGGTATGTTGCCTTCAATGGTCATCAAGTAATCATAGAAGGGAGGATGGTTAGGATGGAGCCCATATTAGATCCGGAACCAGGCGGCAAGAAGAGAAGCGTGAGAAGTTCAAAAAATCGAAAAAGCAGGCCGATCAAATTGAAGATATCGAAGACGCAAAAACCGGATGATCTTGGTCTTGAGGAATGGCAGAGGGCGCTGAGAAAACAATATGGTGAGCAGCAGAAGTTTACGCTCGAAAACCGAGGAGATCATCCCTTGTTCTCGGAATTTCAACTGACCAATCCCGAATCGGGGAAGACCTATAAGATCGCCATTCGAGGAGATGCTCCGGGCATCAATTTCTGCTCCTGCCCCGATTACAAGGTGAATAATCTTGGGACGTGCAAGCATATCGAGTTCACCCTGTCCAAACTCACGAAAAAAAGAGGGGCAAAGAAGGCGTTCAAAGAGGTCTATACGCCCCCCTACTCCGAGGTCTATTTGAGCTATGGGCTCAAGAGGGAGGTCCGGTTCAAGGCAGGGAGCAATGCGCCGGCGGAGCTGCTTTCTCTGGCGGAGACTTTTTTTGATTCCGAGGGAACTCTCAAAGAGGAACAGATCCTTGATTTTCACCGGTTTCTCAATGGGACCCCGAAAAACAACGGGCATGAAGTCCGATGCTATGATGATGTCATGGCCTATGTCGCTGAACACCAGGATGCCGAACACCGGAGAAGAGTGATTAAGGCGCAACTAAAAGAAGGGATCCGGAGCCCGATTCTCAAAAATATTCTGAAGACCGAACTGTACTCGTACCAGCGGGAAGGGGCATTGTTCGCAGTCCAGGCCGGGCGGTGCCTGATCGGTGATGACATGGGATTGGGAAAGACCATTCAGGCCCTGGCGGCCGCCGAGTTGATGGCTGAATTATTTCATATCCAGAAGGTTTTGATTATTTCTCCGACCTCTCTGAAGCACCAGTGGAAAATGGAGATAGGAAAATTCAGCGGCCGGAAGGTTGAGGTGATTGAGGGGATGAACCACCAAAGGAAACAGGTCTACCTCAATGACTCTTTCTACAAGATCCTCAATTATGAACTGGTTTATCGCGATATGGAGAAGATCAGGGAGTGGGCCCCGGACCTGATCATCCTCGACGAGGCGCAGCGGATCAAGAATTGGAAGACCCGGACCGCGAAGTGCGTCAAACAGTTGGACTCCACCTTCGCCATGGTGTTGACCGGAACACCCATAGAAAACAGGATCGAAGAACTGCACTCGATCATGGAATTTATCGACCGTTGGCGCCTTGGCCCATTATACCGTTTTATACATGCCCACAGAATCACGGACCCGGGCGGGAAGGTGATCGGATACCGGGACCTGCAATCGGTCAGGGAGTCCTTGAAGAACGTCATGGTCCGGAGAAAAAAACAAGAAGTGCTTAAAGAGCTTCCTGAGCGGATCCAAAAGAATTTCTTTGTGAAGATGACAAAAGAACAAAGTGTGATCCATGATGATCATTACGAGATTGTGGTAAAACTGGTCGCCAAATGGAGGCGCTACAAGTTTCTGTGCGAGGCGGATCATAGGCGTCTGCTGATCGCTTTGAACACGATGCGAATGGCTGCAGACAATACCTATCTGGTCGACAAAAAAACGATCCATGGCCCCAAGATCGAGGAGCTGGAACTCCTCCTCAAAGAGATTGTCATCGAAGGCGGAGAAAAGGTCGTGATCTTCAGCCAGTGGCTTCGGATGACGGAATTAGTGGAACGGGTTCTTGAAAGGAACGGGATCGCGTATGCGCATCTGAACGGGAGCATCCCTTCAAAACAGAGAGCGGGCTTAATCTCGAGATTCAGGGAAGATCCCGGGTGCAAGGTCTTTTTGTCCACAGATGCGGGCGGGGTCGGATTGAACCTGCAAAGCGGATCGGTTGTGATGAACATGGATATCCCCTGGAACCCGGCGATTCTTGAACAGCGGATCGGACGTGTGCATCGGCTTGGACAGCACAAGACCGTTCGGATCATCAACTTTGTCACGGCCTCTTCTATCGAGGAGAGAATCCTGGATCTCCTTAAATTCAAGACATCATTGTTTGCGGGCGCGCTCGATCACGACGGGGAAGATGTGGTCATGGCCGGCGAGTCCCGTCTCAAAGAATTCATGAAGTCCATGGAAACCATAACCGAGGGCTTGGAAAAATCGGATCCGGAACAAGAAAGGGAGGAGCAGAGAGAAGCCGAAGAGGATCACAAGGCAGCCACGATCCAGGAACAAGCCGCCGGCAACGGAGAGGGCGCCATCCGAAAAGGGGGAGGGAGCGGAAAAGAACAAGACCCCCTGAACACTCTTCTTGTGAGCGGGGCTCAATTTCTCATGCACTTAAGCAAAACAATCTCGCCGCCGAGTCAAGGTGAGGCGCAGCCCATGGAGAAACGCCTATATTCCATGATCGGCAGAGATGCCGAAACAGGCGATGCCTATTTAAAGATACCACTCCCGGAACCGGAGGTATTAGGAAATATTTTTTCCGCTCTTGGCAAGCTTGTCTCCAATACCATGGCTGCTCAAAAAGGAGGTTCATAGCGATGATCCCTTTTGCGCAGGAATATTGCGGTGATGCTGCGCCGGGAGAGCATAAGACATGAAGGGAAATGTAGGTATACTCACCTTACGCGAACTGTCGCCGGACTTCGACGAATGGCCGGGACGATGGATGGGTACGAAGGAAGACCGTGAATACGGGAAGAAGCTGCTTCCTTTCATGGAGAAGTTTCTGCGGGAGACAAAGACGTCATGAGCATAAATCGCAACGATCTGGTCATTCAAATGCGGAAAGCCTCTGCTATCAATCCACCAGTTTGTTCCTGACCCGTTCAACCGAAATGACGACCGGTTTTTGTGCCTTGAGGTAAGGGGAGAGTTTTTGCAGGGAGGCTTCAGCTTCGGACCGGTCCTTGTAAATTCCGCAAAGAACTTTATAGGCTGGCTTGTCGTTGAACAGGGCATTCAGAATAAAGACCTTTTCCTCCTTCGACGCCTCCTCTATATCCTTGGAAGCAAAATTCAGATAGGAGGTGATCTCGATCTGTATGGTGAAGGATGGATCCGGAGCGGAGCGGACCAGGTCCGCCCAGTCTTTCATGGCGCTTTTGAGATTCCCGTTCTTGAAATTAACCAATCCCTTTGCATAGAGATCATTCCATGAAGGCAAAGTTGCTGCCGGCGCCGACGGTTTGGTCTCGGCCTGAACCTTTGATGACGGCTCAACAATTTTTTCATGCGCCGCCTGTTCGGTTTGAGCCGGAGGCTCCTTGACATCGGGTCCGGCCTTTGCCTCTTTCGAAGGCTCAGAGGCTTTTTCTTCTTCTGCCGGTTTGACCTCTCCCTGCGTCTCCCTGATCTCCGCGGTATCCTGCTTTTCAGGGGGTGTTTCCTGCACGGCAGGCGCTTCGGCTGTTTTCATTTCCTGACCGGGGACCGGGCTTTCGCCGGCTGTTTGGGCCTGCCCTTTTTCCATAAGCTTCTGTACGATCTCTTTATCTCTCCTGGCCTTAAAATCTCTGGTGGTCACCTGTGCTCTGATGCGTTCGGCAAAATCGTTGATTTTGGACCCCTTGTCCAGGGAGAAATAGAAGAAGGCCGCTCCGCCCATAAGGACGATGACTCCCAGAAAGAGCAAAACCTGAGTTAGGGTGGATCGCCTTTTTTCTTGAATCATCACCTCTTTCAGGATGGCCTCTTCTTCTTGTCCCTCAGCCGGACCGGATGCTTCGGTCTCCTTTTCCCAGGCATTAAGCGGGCGGTCCTCGGTCTTGAATGGAATCTCATCGGCCTTGGATGCAGTCTGCTCATCCTCCATGGGAATCGGCTCAGACTCTTCAGCGGGAGGCGGAGCCTGCCCCTGGGATTCGCTTTCGTACTCCGAAGTCACGGGTTGAACCTGCGGAGGAATTTCCTGGATCTCTTCTACGGGCGCCCCGCCGATCTGTTCCGGAAGGTTTTCGTCTTCTTCTTCGACTTCATCAGCCACGATCTTTGAGTAATCAACAGATCCTTGCTCTTCTTGCTCAAAGACAGGGATCTCTTCAGCCTGTTCTTCAGGCAGAATCTCATCCATGAATGTGGAGAGCGAGGATTCGTTCATGCTCGGGATTTCTTCCTGGCCCTCCATAGACCCGGTGATGTCCGCCTTATTTTCCAAGGCCGCGGCAGGGGCCTGTATCTCCACGACCCCCAGACAGGAGAGCGTATAGAGGATCTTTTTTGTCATTGAAGAATCGAGGTCGGCGGCGTCTATGATCTCCTGAATGGCCTTCTCTCCGTCGATTTGGTCGAGGATTGTTTTGTCTTCTCCTCTGAAGCTGAGTTCCCCGGATGGGATGGTTACGGACGTCGCCCGTACCACCTGGTTCGTATCCCCCAGTACACGGTCGATGAAACTGTTATCCTTAATGAGCCGTATCCCCTCGGAAACAAGCTTGGAAAAAGCCACATGGAACTTCGGAAGGTCCTTGGGGATCAGCGTGGAAGCCTCCTGTTCGTTGAAGGCATAGGAGGCGTTCTCCCAGGAGAAAAGGCTGAAGAGGATGGAGACGAATTGGTACTTGCATTCGGCATAGAGATCTTTTGGGGTGAGGAATCCCTTCTTGATCAGGATCTGTCCGAAATTGTTCCCGGTTTTTTTCTGGTCTTCGAGCACGGCCTCTTTAAGCTGGTCCCTGGTGATTTTGCCGCGTGCGCAAAGAATTTCGCCGAGAAGATCCCTTTTTAGGTTGGAACGAAAGGCAATGGGCTCACCATCCTGGAAAAAGATCCGTTTTTCAACGGTCTCCTTTTTGGCCAGGAGGATACCTGTCTTGCCGGCCTTTTTTATCTCTATCAAAAGTGCAGGAAAAGGTTTTACATCGATCCCATCCCCCCATGCCGGATCTTCTGCCATGGCCGCTCCTGTGTGATATTTTGTTTTGTTTATAAAAGGTTGGATTCACTATATCGTATGGGAAAACAAAAATCAAGAAGGAATCGCAAACCGGGTGTGCGACAAAAATGCCTGTCCTTCGATCCCCCGATCGAGTCGGAGAATGACGCTCTCAGAGAAATGGTTGCCTATAAATTTGTCGCACACCCTCGCAAGCCGTTTCCGGACAAACCCGGAGTCCATGGTAGAAGCACGAGATCCATCAGCGTCATGACAGACCAAACCGCCTTTGCAGTCAGGAAAAAGCTGACGCCTCGGCTGCACAGGCTATGGGGCCGCTTGTGCTGAAGGTTAGAACTCCCCGGCCATTTTTACGGCCTGAGCCACGGCCTCTTTTCTCTTTCCGGCCGCAGTCTCAGGGCCGCCCGCGAGGGTGGGCTCGATTACAATAGACCGGATGTCAGTGAATCCCATGAAACCGAGAACGGTTTCGAGGTATGGTTTCTGCAGGTCGTAGGATGCATATTCGGTACCGGCAGGATACTCACCGCCTCTGGAATAGGCCGCAAACACGGGCTTTCCCGTAACCAGCCCCTTATAACCCTCTTCCGGGGAAAAGGAGAAGGTGTAACCCGGCTGGACGATGATGTCAATATACTGCTTGAGCCGGTAAGGGATGCCGAAGTTCCACATGGGAACGGCAAACACATACTTGTCCGCGGCCTTGAATTCCTCAATGACCGCCTCCACGCCCTTCCACACGGCAAGCTCTTCCCTGGAGTGCTTCTCCCCGTGGAGGATCGTGTACTTTGCAGTAACGGCCAGGCCGTCAAAGGCCGGAAGATCTTTCTTAAAGAGATCAAGAGTCAGGATCTCATCCTTGGGATGTCTCTTGCTGTAGGCATCCACGAACGCATCGGCCACAGCGATGGAATAGGAGCGGACGTGCCTGGGCGATGCCTGTATATATAGAAGCTTGCTCATGATGTGCCTCCATGATGTTGTATCGGTTATGCTTACGAATTTCCTTCTTTAAGAAGGAACGGGGGATATCCCCTTTTCAATTAATTTAATACTACCCCGATCCCGGCGGATGTCAATCGGCTTACTTGACGTTCACATAATGGTTTCCGGACGGGCGCCAGGCCGGAGAGATCACCCCGGGTTCCCGGGAACGGTCTCTTAATGTCCCCCAGGTGAGGGTGAACATGCCGTATCGGTCGTTGACGCGGTCCATGGCCTCTGAGAGGCTCTCCTTCCTGCGTTCCGTCTCAAACAGGGGGAGCTGGAGGATGTCTCTGGTAAGGTCCGAGAGGGTCACCCCCAGGAGGCGGACGCGCTGCCGGAGCTGGAGGGTTCCTATGATCTCCCGGGCGGCAAGATAGATCTCGGGCCCGTGATGGACAAAGCGGGCGAGCCGGATCCTTCTGGAGAAGGTCTGGAAATCCGCGTAGCGGAGCGTCAGGATGACGACCCGTCCGGCGAGATGATTGCGCCGAGCCCTTCTCGCCACCATCTCCGAGAGCTGAAGGAGGGCCCGGTTAAGGATCAGCGGATCCGAGACGTTCATGGGGAGGGTGGTGCTGTGTCCTATGGACTTGGCCTCCGGCTCTTGCTCCATGGGGACCACGGGAGAGGGGTCTTCCCCGCGGCCCATGGCCGAGAGGGTCTCCCCCAGGATGCCGAAGCGCCTCCGGAGGGTCGAAACCGAGGCACGGCCCAGATCCCCGCAGGTCCGGATCCCCAATGCCCCGAGATGGCCTTCGATATGTTTGCCGATGCCGCAGAGCTCGGCCGCCGGCAGGGTCTCCATCAGGGAGGCGATCTCCTGCTGCCGGATGCGGACCAGTCCGTCCGGTTTCTCCATGCCCGAGGCCAGCTTGGCGAGCAGTTTGTTGGGGGCGATCCCGATGGACGATGTGAGCCCGAACCGCTCCCGGATCTCCTGCTTGATCCTTCGGGCGATCTCCTCGGGGGCGCCGAAGAGTCGTATGCACCCGCTGATATCCAGAAAGGCCTCGTCAATGGAGTAGACCTCAGTGAGAGGGGTGTACCCCTCGAGGATTCGGATGATCCGAGCCGAGGTATCGGTGTATTTCCGATTGTTCCCCACCACCAGGAGGATCTCGGGACAGACCCGCCTCGCCTCGAAGATATTCATGCCGGTCCTGACCCCTCGGGCCCTGGCCTCGTAGGAGGAGGTGGTGACCACGGTCCGCTTGCCCGAGCCGATCACCGCAATGGGCTTGCCCCGGAGCCCAGGCCGGGTCTGCTGCTCCACCGAGGCGAAGAAGGCGTCCATGTCCATGTGCAGGATGATCCGTTCTTGCATCGTACTTACTACCCTTGGGTTTCCACGGCCACCAGCTCCCAGCGCAGGCTCCCCGAAGCATAGGAGATCTCGTAGAGAGAGGCCCCGTCCGTGACCGAGAAGTGGTGATGGATTTCCGCGCCTTGCTTCTCGGTCCATTGATAGGTGATCTCCCGGACCCGGACCTTTTCCCGATTCCAGACGAACCAGACCGGCCGGATCTTTTCGGTTTTTCCGAATACGGCGGCCACCTCGATCTTCTCCCGGATCTCCGTCATCATGTTGTTGTTATGCCTGCCTGTTATTTTTAAAGTTCTTCTCCCATTTAGTGGGTAAGAAGGGGTCGAGGGTTCCAGGGGTCCAGGATTCAAGTGAAATACTGAAACGCAAGCAAAATCTCCAGAGAAAAACACTGGAACCCTTGGACCCTGATGTTTTTAGCACTTCACTCGACCCCTTTAATCCTTGGCCCCTCGGACCCTCAAGTCTTGAAAAGCACTTCACTTGACCCCTTGACCCCTGATATTTTCACCCACTCTTTTGGAGAGGATCCTTACTTCTTAAAAGTCCGGATGATGGCCATCACCTTGCCCACGACGGCCACTTCTTCGCCATTTTCTTTCAGGAGGATCGGTTCCATGGCCGGGTTTTCCGGCTGAAGGCGCACGGTCTTCCCTTTTTTATAAAACCGCTTGAGCGTGGCCGTTTCCCCGATCCGGACCGCCACGATCTCCCCGTTTTCCGCGCTCCTCTGCGGCCGGATCAGGGCATAGTCCCCGTCCAGGATATGGGCCCCGATCATACTCTCGCCTGTGACCCTGAGGAGGAAGAGCCCCTTGCCCCTGGCCAGGGTTCGGTCGATCTCCATCTCTCCCTCAATATCCTCCACCGCGAGGCCGGGGGCGCCCGCGGGGATCCTGCCGAGGATGGGGACGCTCACGGTTTCCGGCGCCTTGGCCCCGTGGATCTCAATGGCCCTGGAACTTCCGGGCGAGCGCCGGATCATCCCCTTTTTCTCCAGGGCATCCAAATGCTTTTTAGCGGCATGGTGCCCATGAAAACCGAAATGGTCGGAAATTTCCCGGACTGTGGGGGGGTAGCCCCGTTTTCTCAGAAAATCTTTTAAAAATGCAAGGACCTCTCCCTGCCTGTGGGTCAGTTCACTCGGCATCGGCGCCTCTTGAAAATGCATAGCGAGCGAATACAAAACCTAAAATACCTTACATTTCGAACATCCCCCGCAGCAAGCTGCGGGGAGCTTCAACATGTAAAGCAAGTCTATTTCCCGCAGTTTGCTGCAGGTCTCCTCAAGGTGTACATATGTATACCTGTACTATACTGAAGGGGGGCCTGCAAGTCAAGTCCCGAAACAAAGGGTGTGCGACAAAAATGCATGTCCTCCGATCCCCCGATCCAGTCGGGGAATGACGCTCTTAGAGAAATATTTACCTACAAATTTGTCGCAAGCCCGAAACAAAGTTATCCTTGCCTTTCCCAAGGGGGTCTGGTATGATAAAAAATCAGTTCAGGGTCATCGTGAGAGTACGTTTTTACTAATGTTTCCATGTGGTTTCAAGAAGGTCAGAGGAGGGTTTTTGTTTGGGAGAGGCGGATGCCGTGAAAGAATTTAAGATCTTTTCTCTGATGCTGATTCCCATGCCGGCGCAGTACGTCATCTATCTGGAAGAGGTGGGGGGAACCCGGCTGATCCCCATCTGGATCGGGGTGAACGAGGGGAACGCCATCGTGTATAAACTCCAGGATGAAAAACTGCCGAGACCCATGACCCATGATCTGATGGCCGAGATCCTCCGGACTACGGATATGCGGATCGAGAAGATCACGGTCTCCGATCTGAGGGACAACACCTACTATGCAGAGATCGAGATGTGGCATGGGAATAAGAATTATATTATAGATTCACGTCCGAGCGATGCCATCGCCCTTGCCGTTCGTATGAATTCTCCCCTCTATATCAGCCAGGCCGTTCTGGACAAATGCCCGGTGATCCGGAAACCGATCTCCGATGATGAAGTAGAAAAATTCAAGCAGGAGATCCAGAGCCTCCGTCCCGAGGATTTCTTCAAGGATATGAGGGATTCCACCTAAGCGGCCCTGTTCGTTAATAGGGTGACGGCACTCGAATGCCACCGTATTTACGAATAGGTCCGCTAAGCCCTGTTTCAGGGTATCCGGCCATGTATCTTACACCTGAAGAGAAAAAGACCCTGCTCCGCCTTGCCAGAACGTCACTCCACTTGCTTGTGAAGGAACAGAAGGAGCTGACGTCCCTGCCTGAGGGGTTTGAACTCACCGGCCGTCTGAAAGGACCGGCCGGCGTCTTTGTCACCCTGGAGAAGGATAAGGAACTCCGGGGCTGCATCGGCTATATTGACCCGGTCGGTCCCCTTTACCAGTCGGTCATGGAGAACGCCATTGCAGCCTGTTCCAGGGATTACCGCTTCCAGCCGGTAGAGGCCTCGGAACTGGACCGGATTAAGATCGAACTTTCGGTCCTCACACCCAAGCAGGAGATCAAGCGGATCGAGGAGTTTATCCCGGGGAAGCATGGGATCATGATCGAGAAGCAGGGAAGGCGGGCGGTCTTCCTTCCCCAGGTGGCCGCGGAGCAGCGGTGGAACCGGGAGGAGACCCTCCGGCACCTTTGCCTCAAGGCAGGGCTTGCCCCGGATGCCTGGAACAAAGGGGCGCGGTTCTGGGTTTTTACTGCCGAGGTCTTCGGGGAGTGATGACAAAAGCAAACCACAGAGTACACAGAGAACACGGAGAAAAGCAACTCCTTGTTAAAACCCAATTTCCGCGATAGAAATGACCGCACCTCTTTGTGCAGGACTTCAGACCTGTTTTTTTGCAGATCTTGAGTAAGAGACCCGTATGATAGAGGGGGATTCCCCTCCACTATGCCTTCTGAGGGGT
>Ga0210015_1000286_pt1 | contig 53327 bp, 46 predicted proteins | sample CryGeymeta201522_FD_185471 | JGI IMG/M metagenome (GOLD analysis project Ga0210015, IMG submission 185471) | Groundwater microbial communities from Crystal Geyser aquifers in Utah, USA - Crystal Geyser metaG 2015-22 (SPAdes) (version 2) | ecosystem: Environmental > Aquatic > Deep subsurface >...
TGCGGCGATGAGCTCGGCCTCGGTCAGGCGACGGATCGACGGGATGGCCCCCCGCAGATTGGCCCAATACTGATCCAGCGTCGCGGCACCGGGCAGGTGCGCGGCCATGCCGACGATGGCGATGTCATTCTCGCCAACGGCCAGACTGTCAGACGATCCATCCATCACAAAGACTCTACCGCACCCATATTCCATGATCTGCCATGCCGCACCAATGCGGTGTTTTTTGGGCATCCGCACCCGAAATCCCCGGTCAGCCCGGTGACATCTGCGCCAGCGCCGCAACCGCCTCCCAATTGAGCCAGATCGCCAGCGCGCCGAGCACCCCGCCGATCGTCGCACAGGCCGCGTCAAGCGCCGGGTCCCAGGCCCCATGCCGGCGGATCAGCCAGACGAGCACCGGATAGGCCGCCAGATTGGCCAACCCCTGCCCGACCAGCGCGCCGGGCAACCCGGCCAGCGCCAGCCCGCCCAGAATGCCCGCCACCACCAGCACCGCCCGCGCCAGCGTCAGCACAAAGAACCGGCGCGAATCGCCCATCGCCAGCGCGGCCTGATCGACCGTCATGATGACCAGCGCCGGCATCTGCACCACGGCGATCAGCACCACGATGCCCCCCGCCGCAAGATAGCGCGCATCATACATCAGATCGACCAGCCACACACCTCCGAAGGCAAGCAAGACCGCCATGCCAAACAGCCCCGCGCTCGCCGCGCCGCGCATCTTGCGCAGCCGGGCGAAATTGGCGGCGCTCTCGGCGGGGGGGCTTTCGCGATAGACCGGGATCAGCAGGCGGCGCATCACCATGCCGCCCAGCATGAAGGGGAACGAGGCGAGGAAGAAGGCGATGTTGTAGAGGCCGAAATCAGCCAGGCTGAGGTAGCGGCCGATGAACACCTTGTCCGCCTGCCCGATGGCAAAACCGCACAGGGTGGAGAGGAATATCCATTTGCCGAAAGTGATGAGTTCCTGCGCCGCCGGCCGCTCCCAGCGCAGGCGGTTGCGCGCGCCGGGCAGAAAGGCGTTGAGCATGACGAGATGCGCCAGCGCCGCCGCGATGCCGCTGACAACCAGCGCCCAGACCGACTGAAACACAAAGGCCAGCGCCACCGCGACGATGATCCCCACGACCTGTGTGGCGACCTCGATCAGCGTCACGCGGCCCGCCTGCATATGCCGGTTCGCGGTTTCGAGCCGGGTCGGGTTGAACCCGTTGATGAGCAGCGTGAGCGCCGCGACAGGCAGATACCACACCAGATCAGGCTCTTGATAAAACAGCGCAATCGGCCATGTCAGCGCCAGGGCCACGACCCACAGGCTCAGCCCCCGGATGATCTGGATCGTCCAGGCGGTGTCGAGGAAATCACGCTCGTCCCCGCGCTTGCTTCCCATGATCGCAGGGCCGACGCCCACGTCGGAAAACATCGCCAGCCCCATCAGGAACACCGACACGATGGCCATCATCCCGAACGCCTCGGGAAACAGCAGTCGCGTCAGGATCAGGTTCGACGCGAGGCGGATGATCTGGCTCGCGCCAAAGCCCAGCACCGTGATGGCAGAGGATCGCAGCGCGCGCTGCATCAGGCTGTTGCCGGTGGCAAAGCGGGACAGCGTGCTCATCGTCCGCGCGTCCAGTCCGCGCCGCCGGGCGTCAACCGCACCCGCAGCGCCACGCCCGCATAGACCACAAAGCCCAGCGGGTCGCGCAGCGCCAGCCCCGCAAGGCCCGCGCGCCCCAGCGGCGGCGTGCCGTCATGCGCCATCAGCGCAGGCCAGCGGGCGGCGACCTCGGCCACCCCCGCATCCTGCCTGCGCCGCACCCGCACCAGCGCGCCAAAGCCCTCGGCGATCGGCCAGTCGTAACTGGCCGCGACCAGATGCCGCTCTGCCGGGGTAAACTGGAGCCGCACGAAGGTGTCATCCGAGATGATCGCCGGAAAGGCACCCCAGCGCGCGCGCCCGGCGGCGTTGACCGCGAAATAGCCGCATCCGGGCACGCCCGCGCGCATGAAGGGCACGCGCCGCCAGATGCGGGCATAGGCACGGCTGGCCCAGGTGCTATGCGCGGTGATGTTGACCCGCCCGCTGGCATAGGCGGCATCGGGGCGCGCCAGCGCCGCGACGGTGAGCGCCAGCAGCGCCGGCGTCACCGTCACATCGGCGTCGAGATAGGCGCGCATGTCGCCCTGCGCGCGACTGTCGGCCGCGTTCAGCGCGGCAAGCTTGCCCGGCGCGGGCAGGTCGAGCACCTCCAGCGCCCAGCCCCGCGCCTGCGCCTGCGGGGCCATCCGCCGCGCCCGTGCGGCGGTATCGTCCTGGCAGCCGTTGGCGGCGACGATGACCTCGACCCCGCCGGGCACATCGTCCGAGGCCAGCAGCGCGGCCAGGCAACCGCCGATCAGCGCGGCCTCATTGCTCGCGGGGATGATGATACTCAGCATCGGGCCTCTTTCGCTTTGACGGCGGCCCCGATTGCCCGCAGTCTGGCGGCGCCAGCCAAGATCGAAAGACCGCCTCTGTGACCGCGAAAATCGGCTACCTCGTCCCGCAGTTTCCGGGGCAGACACATATCTTCTTCTGGCGCGAAATCGCGGCACTCGAGGCGATGGGCGCGCAGGTCGTGCTGATCTCGACGCGCAAGCCGCCTGCGGGCCTCATCGCGCATGACTGGTCGGCACAGGCGATGGCGCGCACCAGCTATCTGGGGGCTGTCAAGCCGATGCAGGCGCTCGCCGCGCTCACCGCCCTGCCGCGCGACGAGATGCGCCGCGAAGGGGCGGATTTCGTGCGCGACCTCGCGCTGTCGGCCGCCGCCGCACGGCAGTTGCTGGCGCTGTGCCGCGCGCAGGGGATCGGGCATGTGCATGTGCATTCCTGCGGGCGCGCGGCGCTGATCGCGGCGCTGGCGCGGCAGATGGGGGGGCCGCGCTATTCGCTCACGCTGCACGGGCCGCTGGCGGATTACGGCCCCGGCCAGCGCTACAAATGGCGCGGCGCGGCCTTTGCCACGATCATCACCGAAAAACTGCTGGCCGAGGTGCGCGCGGCGCTCGCCCCCGACCTGCCGGCGCGGCTGGTGGTGCAGCCGATGGGCGTGGACACCGACACGCTGCGGCGCGATGCGCCCTATGCGCCGCATGTGCCCGGCGGGCCGCTGCGGATCTTTTCCTGCGGGCGGCTCAATATCGTGAAGGGGCATCAGGACCTGATGGAGGCGCTGCGCCTGTTGCGCGACCGCGGCATCGACGCGCGGCTCGACATCGCGGGCGAGGATGACGCCGGCGGCACCGGCTACCGCGCCACGCTCGACGCGCGCATCCGCGACCTCGACCTTGGCGCGCATGTGCGCCTGTTGGGCGCAATCGACGCGGATGCGGTCAAGGCGCATCTGCTGTCCGCGCATATCTTTGCACTGGCAAGCTGGGCCGAGCCGCTGGGCGTGGCCCTGATGGAAGCGATGGCCTGCGAAGTCCCCACCATCGGCACGGCGGCGGGCGGCGTGGCTGAACTCATCACCCATGGCCGCCACGGCATCCTCGTGCCGCCGCAAGACCCTGCCGCGCTGGCCGAGGCCATCGCCGCCCTCGCCACAGACCCCGCCCGCTGCCGCGCGCTGGGGCAGGCGGGCCGGGCGCGGGTGGTGGCGGATTTCGGCGCGGCGCGGGGGGCGCGGACGCTGCTCGACGAGATCGCTGCGGCGCAGGGCTGACATCTAGCGTGCGTCCTGTTCGAGCGTGCCGCGGAACGCGCCCGCGCGGGCCGCGTCGCCCGGCCGCGCGTTGAAGGCCATCAGCGTTGACCAGCGCGCATTCACATCGTCGAGGTGGCGCAGCGCGCCCCAGCTTCCCCATTTCGACGGCGCCGCGACATCGACAAAGGCGTTGAACAGCGTGCCGCCATTGGCCGCGAAAGCCTCCATCGCCGTGGCATAGAGCGCGGCCATCTCGGGGCTGTAGTTGTAGGCGGCAAAGAAGGCGGTGAGCGCGTCGTCGTTCACCAGATCACCGCTGCCCACGATATGCGTGCCGCCCTCATACATCACCAGGTCGAGGCCAAAGTGCCGCGCCACGCCCGCGTGATAGGGAAACAGGTCGTCGGTCAGTTCGCGCAGCGACCCGGCGCGCAGCCTGGCCGTCACCTGCGCGGTGGCGCTGCCATCGGCAATCCAGCCACGCAGGGCGGGGGCGAGGTCAGCCGACCCGATCTCATGCCCGAAATAGCCGCTGATCGCATAGGCGTCAAAGGACCGCACCGGCGGCGCCAGCCCCTCGGCCTGCGCCAGCGGTGCGGTCAGGAGCGGCTCTTCCAGCCCCGGCCAGCCGGTATGGGTGGCGATCACGCGCACCAGCCGGTCTGGCGCGTCAGTATAGACGCGCGTCCAGATGTCGGCCACCTGCGCGGCGCGCAGGCCGGCGAATTGCATCCAGGCGTCGTCGCCCGCGGCCTCGCCCCAGCGCGCCTGCGCCTGCGCGGCAGCCCAATGCGTCTGCGCAAAGATGAAGTTCCAGACCTCGTTGGAATATTCCACATAGACCACCCGCGCGGGGTCGAGCCGGTCGTGCACCATCTGCGCAAAGGCCGCGACATAGGCGTCGTCGGCCCTGTGCGGCAGGGTAAACCAGGGGTCGGCGCCCACCAGATTGGCCAGCTCCACCATCACCTCGATGGGCACGCCGCGCCTTGCGTAGGAATAGTCGCCTGGTAGCGGGCGGTCGTCCCACTGTGCCTGATCCGAGCCATTGGTCGCCATCCAGTCCATGAAGCGCAGCGCGCGCAGGTCCTTGATGCGGGCGATCCAGGCGGGGTTGAACACCGCGCCGCCGTCGAAGGCGGCGATCTGGTCCTCGCGCACAACGGCAATGTCGCGGACCGGATCGGCGGGGTCGATGGCCGCGAGGCTGACCGACACCAGCCCCTCGCCGGGGCGGTAGCTGAACCGGATCTCGCCCGGCCGCGCGTCGATATCGCGCGCGATGCCGCCGACGGTGACGCTCCCCTGCCCCGCGTAGGTCAGCCGGTAGCGCCCGGCGAGTGAGGCAGCCCCGGAGGGCTGGTCGGTGAGGATGAAGGTCTCGAGCCGCTCGACCCCGGCGGGGAGGGCGGTCGGCCAGCCCTCGGCGCTCAGCACGCCGCTCGCCTCGACCTCGGCCGCGTCAAAGCCACCCCATTGGCCGGGCAGATGGCCGATCCAGGGGCGCGCGGTTTTCATCAGGTCGAGGAACGGGTGCTGCGTGGACCAGTCCGAGATGCCGTTGAGCCCCATGGCGAGCGAGGGGTTGTCGAGCGGCGCGCCGGGCAAGGCAGCGGGCAACACAGCGGGCGTTACCGCCTGCGCCTGTTCGGGCAGCACCGCGCCCGACACGCTCGCCCAGACCTGTGCCGCGATCTGCGGATAGAGCGCGCGCACGGTTGCGTCGATGCTGTCGGTCAGGTCGAGCGGCGGCGGCGCCTCGCCATAAAGCGTGGCATAGGTGACGAGCGAGGCCAGCAGGTAGAGCGTCGGCGTGCCATGCGGCGCATCGTCGGTATAGAACACGGTCGCAGGCAGGTCGGCGAGCGGGCCAGTCATCAGCTCTGACAGCACCCGCGCCACCGGGATCAGCGTGATGTCACGGCCAGGCGCACCGGCGCGCAGGGCAGCGACATAGCCTTCATACCAGCCGTGATACGCGCCCTGATTATGGGCGTGATAGCGGCGCAGCACCCGGCGCGAGGGCGGGTAGCTGCCCAGATCGGCCCAGCCTTCGTAGATGTAGAACCGCGCGGCGGGATGCTGGTTTGCGGTATAGTCGATCACCCGCAGCGTGGCCGAAAGCGGGCTGTCGCCGCGCGGGTTGTCGCCCTGATAGGGCGCGTCGGGCGGCAGATACTGGATGAAATTGGCGGGCGCGATCACGATGGTGTCGAAATCCGCGCGGCGGAACGCAAGGCGCGCGGTGTCCCAGACGCGCGGCACCTCGCGAAAGGACCACTTTGCCTCGGGCGGCAGGGCGGCGGCGAAATCGCGCAGAAAGCCCCAGGTGCCATCGGCGGCAAAGCCTTGCCCGCCCGCCACCGCCAGCCGGTGCAGCCAATGCGGCACGGTGGTCTCGTCGGTGTCGGTCAGGTGGTGGATCAGGCTGTTACCGTAGAAAAACACCCGCCGGTCCTGCTGTGCAGCGGCGGGCAGCGCGCACAGGGCAAGGACCAGAACCAGACTAAACCGCCACATCGTCACCTCCCTGCCGTGCAGACCCCATGTCGTCGATCAGCACCGGCTTTTCAACCGCGCGGCCCAGCACCCAGTCATAAACCCGCGCCACTTGTGCGGCCTTGGCGGCCCAGGTGAACTGCGCCAGCACCCGCATGCGCGCCCGTGCGCCGGTCGCCTGCACGCCCGCAGGGTCATCCGCCAGCCGCGCAAGCGCCGCGCGAAAGCCTGCGATGATCGCCGCGCGGTCGCCCAGCGGCACGGTTTGGCCGGTGGCCGGCGTCACCAGTTCGCCCGGCCCGGCATAGTCCACCACAAGCGGCGCGAGGCCCAGCGCCATCGCCTCGAGCACGACGCCGCCGCCAAACTCGCGGATCGAAGGAAAGGCGAGGATGCCGCAGCCCGCCGCCACGTCCTGCACGCGCGCATGATCGACCCAGCCGTGGAACGTCACCGTCACGCCAGCCTCTGCCGCCTGCGCGCGCAGAGCAGCCATCATCGGGCCGTCGCCGATGATGTCGAGCGTCATGCGCCCGTCGCGCAGCAGCGGCGCGGCGGCGGCGATCAGCATGTCGGCGCCCTTGTAGGGCACCAGCCGCCCGATGAAACAGGCGCGCAGGGGCCCCGGCACCGGCGCGGCGATGCGGGCAAAACGGGCGGGGTCGATGGCGTTTTCAGGCAGATAGAGCAGCTTGGCCTGATGCGATGCGGGGATTTCCGACGCGGTGTGGCGCGACCCCGCGATGATTGCCGCCGCATGGCGCAGCGTCGCGCCGCGCCCCGGCATCAGCGTGTAGGCGGCGCGCAGGTAGGACAGCCATTCACGCTCTTGCCGCCGCGCGGCGGCGAACTGCGCAGGCCAGGGCACCCCGCCGTTGAGCGGGCCGAGCACAAAGGGCACGCCCGCACGGGCACAGCGCGCGGCGAGCGGGCTGGAAATCGTCGGGCTGAGCGGTGTGACGCGGTGCACGATGTCGTAGCGCCCCGCCCGGATCGCCGCGCCGAACTGCCGCCAGACGCCCCGCTCGAACGCCGGATAGGCCAGCGCGTTGATCGCCTGCACGGCAGTCCAGCCACGCCCCTCGCCCATCCGCAAGACGCGCGCCACCGCCCAAAGCGGGCGCGCCACCGCCTCGCTGTCGATGGCGGTGAAATCGCGCCCCTCTTCCAGCCCCGCCCGCAGGATCGCATCGCGGTTGCGCACCTGCGTGACCAGATGCACCTCGGCCACGTCGCGCAGCGCCATGGCGAGCGACCAGCCCACCAGCGGCACCGACACCCATTCGGGGTTGGCGGCCTCGGCTATGACCAGAACGCGGGGGCGGGCGGGGGTCACAGGATCGTCCGCAGTGGCGTGGCAAAGCGGGGTTTGCGGACCGCCACATGCGCCTCGGCATAGCCCAGCACCGCGCCGGCCAGAAGCCAGGTGAGCGGCGTGATCGTGGCATTGGGGATCAGGTCGATCACATTCACCGAGAGGAGCAGCGTCAGCGGCGCGATCCAGGGCGACAGCGCGGCCGCATCCCCCTGCATCGCCTTGCGCCATATGAGGAAGATCGGCAGCGTCAGCAGCCCGAATTCGGCGAGGAACCCGACCCAGCCCAGCACGCCGATCAGGATGATCCAGCGGCCGTCGGTGACGGTCAGGATCGCGCCGGTATTCTCGTCGAGGATATGGTTGCGCCCCCAGCTTCCCCAGCCAAAGAGCGGCTTTTCATAGGCCCGGTCGAGCAGGATGTCCTCTTGCTGGAAACGGAAGCGCAGCGAATTGGCGCGGTCGTCATCGATCCGGGCAGCCTGCGCGAGGATCGCCTCTGTCGGGACCACGCCCGCGCCCTTCATCACAGGATAGGCCAGCGCGACGCAGGCCAGCGCGACCGCCAGATGCAACTGCCACCGCCGCCCCAGAAACAGCACCAGCGGCGCCAGCACCAGCGCATAAAGGATACCCGCCAGCGATTTCGACAGCACCAGCACCGCCAGCAGATAGACCGCGCCCGTTGCGGCCAGCCCGCGCCGCGACGGCAGCCCTCGGGCCAGCGCCACGCCTGCCACCACGGCAGTCATGGCAAAGAACGCCACCCAGATCCCGTGATAGAGAAACACGATGGGCCGGAACCCGCCAAAGCGGATCATCTGGTCGAAATTGTGCTGGAAGAACCCGTAGATCCAGATGTTGAGCTGCGGGCTGAGCCGGATTTCGACCAGCATCGGCAGCGAATAGACCAGCCCGCCGATGAACAGCGCGGCGAGCAGGTCGCGGTGGTCATCGGCGCGGCGCAACAGGTTGCGCGCGACCAGAAACGGCACCAGAAGCAGGCTCTGGTTGACCATGATCCCCAGCCCCTCGCGAAGGCGCAGCCCGGGCAGGCCGATGCGGCCCCAGAACACCGGTTCCGGGTTGGTCAGCACCGTCGCCATCGGGCTCAGGACGAACAGCACCACGAGCACCCGCCCCGCGCGGCTTTCGGGCCAGAGCGACAGCCGGTCGCGGTACATCACCAGACAGGCAAGCGCGACGACAAGGCTCGGGATCGTCTCCTTGGTCAGTGGCGGCAGCAGCGGAAAGTCAAAGCCGGTCGGCGGCGGCGGCAGAAACAGATAGGCCACAAGCAGGCTCGCGATCACGGCACGACCGACCGGCAACCTGTGGAACAGGATCACCGAGACGACGGGCCAGAGCGCCAGCACCGCAAAGGCGAAGATGTTCGGCATCGCCGGATCGTTCTTTCGCTGTCACCACCTGCGCGCACAAGGCTAGCCCAAAGCCGCGCTACAGCGCAGTCCTAAACCGGTGTTGGGGCAGAAAAATGTCGTGATTCTGCACTGCAAGGGGCGCGGCCCGCAGGGCGCCGGGCCGGTGTTTTGCGCAGCCCGGCCCGGCTCAGACGCCGGTCGCGCGCAGCACCACGCCCACGGTGCGCCAGATCACGCCCAGATCGGTGCGCAGCGAGAGTTCGTGGAAATAGCGCCGGTCGAACGCGGCGCGCTCGGAAAAGCTGCTCTCGTTGCGCACGGACACCTGCCAGAAGCCGGTGATGCCGGGGCGCATCGCGTAATATTCGGTGCCGGGATAGATCGCGCGCTGGCTGTCCATCATCGGGCGGGGGCCGACGATCGACATATCGCCGCGCAGCACGTTCCACAGCTGCGGCAGCTCATCCAGCGACGACCGGCGCAGCAGGGCGCCGATGCGGGTCACGCGGGGATCATGGCGCAGCTTCTGGTCCCGGTCCCATTCCGCGCGGGCGGCGGGGTTCGAGGCGAGATAGCCATCCAGCACCCGGTCGGCCTGCCAGACCATCGTGCGCAGCTTGACCATGCGGAACAACCGCCCGCCGCGGCCGACGCGCGCCTGCATGTAGAAGGGAGAGCGGCCATCGGTCGCCACCAGCAGCGCCAGCAGCAGCACGACCATCGCCACCGGCAGCGACACAACGGCCACAATGGCGATGTCGAGCGCGCGTTTTGCAAACCGCCGGTAGATACCTGCCGCAGCAGGCCGCTCCGACAATGTGATCGGACGCGGAAACGCAACGGAAGGATAGGCAGCACGATCTTGATACGTCACAGTTTTCCCTCCCCAGGGAAATCAACAACCGGCACCCACCGGCACTCTTTCACCGCGGTGAAGCCACCGCGAACCACCAACCCGGGACGTCGGACCGACGTCTTTGAACGCTCCGGTCGCCACTGGCAAGTGCTTCGGTCGCCGACGCCGGCAACCAGCCGGCAGATCCGAAACAAGCCGGGCATGTCACAAGTTACCCGACCGGGGAACCTAACCATTGGGACAGGAAAACCGTCAATCGGACCGGGGACAAATACAACTTTGGGTTGCACCTCCCTTGCGTCCGAACCACTGTATTTTAAGCATGTTTTCAGGGTTTCCGCCAGATCGACCCTACGTCCCGCAGCCCCGCGCGGCACCACGCCCCGACGGTTGCGCGGCGGCTGTCCCGGCCGCGGGCGGCCTGTGAACCGGAGCAACCACAGGCTCTTCGCGGCGGCAGGGGCCGCGATTGTCGTCCTGCGGGCAACGATAGCCGGGGCAGCGCGGGGTCTCGGCCCGGTTACGGAACAGATCGGCCGTGGACAGGGACGGGCGCCATAGGCGACGTCTGGCGTGAACTCTCCCAGGATGGGCGCAAATGCGGCATGTTCGTGGCGAGGATCGGGCCTGTTCAGGTCATCGGCGAGACCTTGCGAAGGCAGCACAAGAAACACGCATAGGGCGATCACGATCTGCGAAACAATGACGCCATGCAGGCCTCATTGTTGCTGCAAATTTCGGCGGTCCGGGAATTGAGTCAAAAGTGATTCGATTTCAAGCGGCTGGTCGCGGACCAGAGGTCGCGCCCGTCAGAGGTCGCGGCCTTCAGAGGTCGCGCCCCTCAGACTTCGCGCAGCACGTCGCGCAGCACGGCGGCCAGTTCTGCGGCATGGGTCCGCGGCAGGGCGTGGCCGGCGCCGGCGACCTCTTCCTGCCGTGCGGCGCGGTTCCATTGCGCGAGCACGCCCAGCGCGCGCAGCGGCACGACCGCGTCCTGCGTGCCCCAGAGCGCGACAACCGGGATGCCGTCATGGCCGATCTGGCGATGCGCAGCCTCCTGACGGGTATTCAGCAACCCACGCCGCGCGGCGAGCAGGGCCGGAAGGAACCCCTTGCGCCGGGTCTGTGCCGCAATCAATGGGGTGAGGGGGTCGTCAGGGCCGAGATCGCGGCGCAGACGCGGGCCCGCGACGACATGGTGCAGCCAGTCGCCCAGCAGCGGCACGTCGCGGATCACCCGGTCGAGCCACGCGAGCGTCACCTCGATCCCGGCAGGGGCGATCAGGATCAGCCGCTTCATCCGTTCGGGATGCGCTGCGGCATAGGCCGTGGCCACAGCCCCGCCCAGCGAAAAGCCCATCAGCGTGAGATCCCCGCCCAGCCCTTGATCGGCCAGCAGGTCGTCGAGCTGGCGCAGCAGAATCGCGCTGTCGTCCCGTCCGCCCACCGGGTCCGACCAGCCCCGGCCATAGAGGTCATAGACCAGCACCCTGTAGCCCAGCCGCCCCAGCCCCTCGGCCAGCGGATACCAGACCGGCGATGGCGTGCTCAGCCCGTGGATCGCCACGACAACCGGCCCCCGCGCCGGGCCGAGCCATTGGTAATGCGTGATCCCTTGCGACAGGACCGCGAATTCGCCCGGCGCGGCCTCACGCTCTGCCTGGGTGATGGCGGGGCGCAGCGCCTCGCGGACAAAGGGGGCGGCGCAGAGCAGAACGAGAAAGAGCAGCCAGTACATCGGTCCTGATTCACTTGCGGCGCCAGTCACGCGGCGCGATGGTCAAGCTGCGGGAATGACATGGGATTCCGGCAGCATCATGGCGGTGGCCGGCCGCTTTGGTGCGCGCTCAGCCGGCCTCGGCGGCATCCAGCAGCCCCTCGGCCACCAGCCGGTCGGCCCAGCCCTGCGGCCCCTCGAACAGATGCACGCCCCAGCCCCGCGCGGCAGCGGCGGCGATATTCTCGGGCCGGTCATCGGCAAAGAGCAGCGCTCCGGGCGCGATGCGGCAATCGGCCTCGACGGCGGCATAGATCGCGGGCTCGGGCTTCATCAGCCGCAGCGCGCCCGAAACATAGGCGCGGTCGAATTCGCACAGGAACGGGTAGCGGGCGCGCGCCTGCTCCAGCGTCTCGACCCCGAAATTGGTCAGCGCAAAGACCGGCACCCCGCGCGCCCGCAAGGCTCTGAGCAGCCGCACGGAATGGTCGATGGCGGGCGACAGCATCTCGATCCAGCGGCCGTGCCAGCACATGATCTCGTCCGCCCAGCCGGGGTGCGCCCCGGCCAGCGCACGCACCGAAGGCAGCCAGGGCGCGCCCCGGTCCATCCCCTCGTTCATCCCGTGCAGATCGACCTCGGCCATCAGCGCGCGCCGCCGTTCAGGCCCGATCAGCCGGTCGTAAAAGGCATCAGGCTGCCACTGCACCAGCACATTGCCGATGTCGAAAACCACGGCTTCGCGTCGCATCACGCTTTCCTCTCCCCCTCCGCGCCCCGGCGCATCCGCGCCTCGCGCCAAACCACAACCAGCGCCGCAGCCGCGATCAGCGCCGCGCCGAACGGCAGCCGGTCGGGCGATGCGCCGGTCATCCCCGGTCCACCGCCGCCGCCCGCACCTCGCGTTCGAGCGTGTCGAGGAACCGGCTCCGGTCCGCCCTGGAGAAAGGCCGCCCGCCGCCCTGCCGGAACGGATCGGCCGCGCGCAGGTCGGCCATCAGGTCGCGCCCGGCCAGCACCTGCCCGATGTTGCGCGCATCGAGCACCTCGCCATTGTGCTTGACCACACGCGCACCGGCGGCCACGCAGCGCGCGGCAAGCGGGATGTCGCCTGTGATCACCACATCGCCGCGCCCGGCGCGCTCCGCGATCCAGATGTCGGCCACATCGGGCCCGTCCGGCACGATCACCGTCTCGATCAGCGGATGCGGCGAAGGGCGGATGCCGCCGTTGCTCACCACGAACATCCAAAGCCCGTGGCGGGTGGCGACCCGCTCGGCCTCGGCCTTGACCGGGCAGGCGTCGGCATCAACGTAGATCAATGGCCCACCTCCGGCTCAAGGGTCAGGCGTAAAGCGCGTCCGCGTGAAAGGCAAGGTGATCCTCCATGAAGCTCTGCACGAAGAAATAGCTGTGGTCATAGCCCTTTTGCAGCCGCACATGCGCCGCCTGCCGCCGCCGCGCGATGGCCTCGGCCAAGGCCTCGGTCATCAAGAGGTCTGCAAACTGGTCGGCGGTGCCGGTGTCGATCAGCATCGGCCCGTCAAACCCGTGCCGCCGCATGAGGAGCGTCGCATCATGGCGCGCCCATGTGCCCTCGTCCGGCCCCAGATAGGCGGCGAACTGGCGCCGCCCCCAGTCGCTCGCCGAGGGGTGGCAGATCGGCGCAAAGGCGCTGACCGACCGGAACCGCCCCGGCAGCGCCATGGCGAGCGTCAGCGCCCCATGCCCGCCCATCGAATGCCCGGTGACCGCCTGCCGGTCGGCATCCACGGCAAACGCGGCGGTGACCACGCGCGGCAACTCCTCGGCCACATAATCCCACATCCGGTAATGGGCCGCCCAGGGCGCCTCGGTCGCGTTGACGTAAAACCCCGCGCCCTGCCCCAGATCATAGGCCGCATCATCCGCCACCCCCTCGCCGCGCGGGCTGGTATCGGGAAAGACGATGGCCACCCCCTGCGCGGCGGCCCAATGCTGCGCCCCGGCCTTGATCATCGCATTCTCATGCGTGCAGGTCAGGCCCGACAGATACCACAGCACCGGCACCGGATGGTCCTCGGCCTCGGCCGGCAGAAAGAGACCAAAGGTCATCTCGCAGCCCGTGACGGCCGAGGCATGGGCATAGACCCCCTGCACGCCCCCGAAACAGCGGTTTTCCGAGATCGTTCTCATGGCGACACTCCTTGCACTGGCCCGGACATCGGCATGAACCCCGTCACCCAGGCGATGACGAATGACACGGTCAGCACCGACGCCGCCGTGGAAATCAGGATCGAGGCCGACACCCGCTGCGGCGCCACCCCGTAATGCTGCGCGAGGATATAGACATTGCCCGCCACCGGCAGACTGGCCGAGGCGATCATGACACCGGCCGCATAGGGCTCGACCGCAAACAGCACGAGCGCACAGACCGCCACGGCGCCCGGATGCAGCACCAGCTTGGCGAAGGAAAGCCAGCCCGCAACCGCCAGCCGCTCGGCCGATTTGTCGGCCAGCGAGGCCCCGATGGCAAAGAGCGCACAGGGCGTCGCCGCCGCCCCCAGCAACACAAGAAACGCATTGACCGGCGCCGGGATCGGCACGCCGCTGCCCGCCACGGCAAGCCCCAGCACGATCGACACGATCATCGGGTTCTGCAACAGCCCGATGCCGACCCGCCCCAGAACGGCGAGCCGCACCCGCCCTTCGCGCGATCCCGTCAGGATGATGACGATCAGGCTGGAAAACACGATCAGATCGACCGCGAGCATCAGCATGATATAGCCGATCGCCCGCTCGCCCAGCAGCAGCGCCAGCATCGGGATCCCCAGAAACCCGATATTGCCGATCGCCGCACATTGCGCCTCGAACGCCGCCTCCGCCACCGGCCGCCCGCGCCCCAGCGCCACGGCGGTCGCCACCAGATAGACGGCCATCGTGCCGCACAGATAGGCCAGCACGAATTGCGCGTCGAACAACTCGCCCAGCGACAGGTTGGCCGAAAACCGCAGAAGCATGGCTGAGAGCGCGAAATAGAACACGAACCGCGTGAGGTAGGCCGTCGCCTCCGGCGTGAAGAACCCCCGCCGCCCCGCGCCATAGCCCAGCCCGATCACGGCAAAGAACGGCAAGGTCTGATAGAAGATCTGGATCATGACCCGCGCTTACCGGGCCGCGCGCGCGAAAGCAAACAAGCCATCCCCTGCCCCCATCTTTTGGCCAGAAATATCCCGGGGGGAGGCGCCAGCCGGGGGGCAGCGCCCCCCAGCCCGCCCCCCATCAGGAAAACACGCTCATCACCTCGTCGAGCCTCTTCTTGCGCTTGGCCACGGCCGGCACGGTCGCCTCCGCCGCCGGATAACCCACCGGCAGGATCATCACCGCCTTTTCCTGCGCCGGCCTGCCACAGAGCGCGGGCAGGAACCGCATCGGGTTGGGCGTATGGGTGAGGCAGACCAGCCCCGCATGATGCAGCGCCGCGATCAGAAAACCGGTCGCGATGCCGACGCTTTCGGGCACATAGTAATTCTTGTAGCGCGCGCCGTCCTGCGTCACGCCATAGCGCTGCGCAAAGACCACGATCAGCCAGGGCGCGTCGGTCAGATGCGGCTTGTCCGCGCCGGTGCCGATCGGCTCCAGCGCCGCAAGCCATTCGTCCCCGCCACCGCCCGCGTAGAACGCACGCTCCTCCTCCTCGGAGGCCGCACGGATCTGCGCCTTCATCGCCGGGTCGGCGATCGCGGCGAAATGCCAGGGCTGGTGATTGGCCCCCGAGGGCGCGCCGGCCGCCGTGGCGATGCAGGCGGCGATCACCGCTTCGGGCACCGGGTCCGACGCGAACTGGCGCACCGAATGGCGCCGCTTCATGTAGTCGCGGAACGCCTCTGCCGCCGCCAGCGCCGCATCGGGCGGCATCTGCACCCGGTCGGGCAGCGCCAGCGCCTCGTAACTCACCTCGCCCTTGCGATACATGTCCGCCCCCGGTTTCAGCCGCTGCCGATCAGCACCCCCGCCGCAAAGACAAGAACACCGCCAAGCACGACCTGCAAGGCCGCGCGGATGAACGGCGTCTCCATATACCGGTTCTGGATCCAGGCAATCGCCCAGAGCTCCACAAAGACCACCACCATCGCCACCGTCGTCGCGGTCCAGAAATCCGCGATCAGATAGGGCAGCGCATGGCCCAGCCCCCCCACCGTCGTCATCACCCCGGCGGCAATGCCCCGCTTGACCGGCGACCCGCGACCCGAGATCTGCCCGTCATCCGACGCGGCCTCGGTAAAGCCCATCGAGATCCCCGCCCCGACCGAGGCGGCAAGCCCCACCAGCAGCGTCGTCTTGGTATCCTGCGTGGCGAAAGCGGTGGCAAAGATCGGCGCCAGCGTGCTCACCGATCCATCCATCAGTCCGGCCAGCCCCGGCTGCACCCAGGTCAGGATGAACTGCCGATGCGCCGCGCTGGCCTCGTCGTCGCGCACGCCATCGCCCAGATGTTCGGCCTCGAGCGCGTTGGCCGTCGCCTGATGCCCGGCCTCGGCGGCGGCCAGATCCCCCAACAGCTTGCGCGTGGCGGCATCGGTGGTGCGCGCGGCGGCGGCGGCGTAGAAGTTATGCGCGTCGCGCTCCATCCCCGCCGCCTCTTCGCGGATCCGCTCAAGGCCGAGGTTCTCGACCAGCCAGACGGGCCTGCGCGCGTAATAGCCCGCCACATGCTCGCGCCGGATCAGCGGGATGACATCACCGAATCGCGCGGTGAAAAGGTCGATCAGGCGGCGGCGATGGCCGTCCTCCTCGACCGCCATGCCGTCGAATACCGCCGCCGAGGCGGGAAAATCGGCGCGCAGGCTCTCGGCATAGCTCCGGTAGATGCGGGCGTCGTCCTCTTCGGATGAAATGGCGAGCGCGAGGATGTCACGCTCGGACAGCTCGGAAAACCGGCGGCGGGTCGAAAAACCGGGGATCATGCAAGAAGGCTCCGTTTTGGAATGGTTCTAAACTAGCGAGACGCGCGGGAAAGGCAAGGCGTGGTCACGGCCCCTTGCCCGAAGTGAACCGATGCGTTTACATTCCGCGACCGATGGGAGGGCAGATGGCCGACGGATCAGATCAGCGCAAGCGGGGCCGCAAGTTCGACCAGGTGCGCGACGGCGCGCGCGAGGTGTTCCTGTCGGCGGGGTTCGAAGGTGCCAATGTCGATGACATCGCGCGGGTGGCGGGCGTGTCCAAGGCCACGATCTACAGCTACTTTCCCGACAAACGGCTGATGTTCATGGAGGTTGTGCGCTTTGAATGCCAGCGCCAGTCCGACAGCGCCATCGCCGCGATCGACATGGCAGCCCCTGTGCGCGACCTGCTCCTTTATGCCGCGCGCACGATGCTGGCCTTCATGACCTCGGATTTCGGCCAGCGGATATTCCGCATCTGTGTGGCCGAAAGCGAGCGGTTTCCCGAGCTTGCGCAGAATTTCTACGACAGCGGTCCGGCCGTGGTGCGCAACCGGCTGACGGAGTTCTTTGCCGAAGCGACAGCGCGCGGCGATCTGGTGATCGACGATCTGGACCTGGCCGCCGACCAGTTCCACGCGCTGTGCAAGGCCGACATCTTTGACCGGATGGTGTTCGCGCAGTCGCAGACCTTTACCCCCGCCGAGATGACCCGCGTGGCCGAAGGCGCGGTCGCGACGTTTCTTGCGCGATACGGCGCGCGCTAGGGCCAGACCACAAAGATCAGACCACAATGATCAGACCGCAAAGAGCGGAAAGGTCACGCCCAACGCCCAGGCGAGGAACAGGCCCAGCCCCACGCCGGTGGCCCAGGGCCGCCAGGTCGCCCGGCCGACCCAGCCGGCGATGGTCCCGAACAGAAGGTAAAAGAGCAAGATCACCGGCAGGATGATGACGAGGAACATCAGCCCTTCGAAATCGAGCGCCACCGCGAGCCCGAGTGACCCCAGCGCCGCGCCGCGCATGACCAGCACCCGCCACAAGGGCGCGCGCCCGGCCTCGGTCAGCACCGCATCGGCCAGCATCCAGGGCACCGCCCCCGCCGCGATGGCGGCGATGAGCAGCAACCGCTCGGGCGTCGGAAAGAACGCCGCCACATGCCGGTCGAGCGCGCCGCCGAAAAGCACGATGCCGAAACCCGCGACCGGCAGCGCGAGCAGCAGGCCAACGGCGTCAACCCGCAGCGCGCCCCCCCGCGCGGCCAGCACCAGCGCGAGCCCGCCCATGACGAGGAAATGCAGCGCGAGATAATCCGCCACCAGCACCGGCAGGAACCGCGTGTCGAACGGCCAAAGGATCAGCGGCGTGGCGATGGCCGGGCCCAGCACGGCGAGCAGAAACGCCCCGCGCGGGAGCCGCAGCGGCGGCGTGGCGGCCCGCCAGCGCCGGGCGAGCCCGGCCAGCGGCCAGCCCAGCGCCACAACGGCGACGAGCAGCAGCGCGACCCAGCCGCCGCGCGCGGCCACCGGCCCGCCGCTCTGCCGGTCGAAACTCGCATCGAGCCAGTCGCGCGCCTCGCGCAGGGTCGTCGCGGAATAGAGGACGCCCACATGTTCCACATCTGGCGCAAGCACCGCGCGCCGCCCCGTGCCGGCGCCGGGGTCACCCACCGTCTGCGCATAGCCCGCGCCCGCATCGGCCAGATGCAGCGCGGCGAGTGCCTCGGCCGCCAGCATCCCCTCCCATGCGCCCGCGACCACCAGGAGGTTGCGCGGCGCATCGGGCGTGACGGCGAGCGAGAACATCGACACCGCGACCACCGCCCCCGCGCGGCTGTCGCGCACCGCCTGGCGCACAACGATGTCAGACGCCATCGAATGCCCCAGCAGCGCCAGCCGCCCGTCAGCCCCCGGCAGCGCAAGCGCCGCATCCGCCACGCGGGCAAGCTCGTCCATCAGCACGGTTGTCGTGCCCTCGATCACCGTCACATCGCCCGACATCGGCACCGGGTTGCGACCATGGCCCAGCAGGTCATAGCTCACCACGATGTAACCCGCCCGCGCGAGGGTGAGGGCAAACCCCTCCATCAATTGCCGCGACCCGGCAAAGCCGTGGGCGATCACAACCACAGGTGCGGGCGCATCGCCGCTGCGATAGACGGTGGCGGGGGTCTCACCGACCGTCAGCGGTGTTGAGACGACCCCGCCGCGCAGCGCCTCGAGCCGTTGCAGCGCCAGCCCCGCAAGGCCCAGCGCCACCAGCAGCACCAGCCAGCGCAGCGCCGACATCGGCCCGTCAGCCCCAGGTCGGGTGGAACCTGCCCGCCGGCGAGAGGGTGAATATCTCGACCCCGTCGGCAGTGATGCCGACCGAATGTTCGAACTGCGCCGAGAGCGACTTGTCACGGGTCACGGCTGTCCAGTCGTCGGCCAGCACCTTGGTCTCGGGGCGGCCGAGGTTGACCATCGGCTCGATGGTAAAGAACATCCCCTCCTCGAGCACCGGGCCGGTGCCGGGGCGGCCGTAATGCAGCACATTGGGCGGCGCGTGGAACACCCGGCCCAGCCCGTGCCCGCAGAAATCGCGCACCACCGACATGCGGGCGGCCTCGACATAGGTCTGGATCGCGGCGCCGATATCGCCAAAGGTGGCGCCGGGGCGCGCGGCCTCGATCCCCTTCATCAGCGCGTCATGCGTGACCTGCACGAGCCGTTCCGATTTGCGGCTGATCGTGCCCGCCAGATACATCCGGCTGGTGTCGCCATACCAGCCGTCCACGATCACGGTCACGTCGATGTTGAGAATATCGCCGTCTTTCAGCACCTTGTCGCCGGGGATGCCGTGGCAGACCACATGGTTGACCGAAATGCAGGACGCGTGCCTGTAGCCCTTGTAGCCGATCGTCGCCGATACCGACCCGGATGCCGTCACCATCTCGGTGATGATGCGGTCGATCTCGGCGGTGGACTGGCCGACGGTCACATGGGGGGCGATGTCATCGAGAATGGTGGCGGCCACACGGCCTGCCACGCGCATCCCCTCGAAATCGGCGGTGTCATAGATGCGGATACCGTCGCGCGTCAGCCGTCCCCTGCGTTCGTCCAAAGCCTGAGTCCTTTCACACTGCTCTGCGGGAATAGGACAAAACCGCAGCGGAATCTAGGGCAGCCCGGCACGGCTGTGATGAGCGGTGGAATTGCCACGGGGCGCGGCCTATAGATGCGCCAAAGCCGCAGAAAGGACCGCGCCATGACGAACCCCACCGCCGCCATGCTCGTGATCGGGGACGAGATCCTGTCAGGGCGGACGCGCGATGCGAACATGCATTTCCTCGCGGGCGAGCTGACGCGCCTGGGCATCGACCTGCGCGAAGTGCGCATCGTGGCCGATGACCGCGACGCGATCATCGCCGCGGTGCGGGCGCTGGCGGCAGGGTTTGACCATGTGTTCACCTCGGGGGGCATCGGGCCCACGCATGACGACATCACCGCCGATTGCATCGCCGCCGCATTCGACGTGCCCATCGACGTGCGCGACGATGCGCGCGCGCTGCTGCAGGCGCATTACGACCGTGCGGGCAGCGTGCTGAACGACGCCCGCCTGCGCATGGCGCGCATCCCGGACGGGGCCAGCCTGATCGAAAATCCGGTGAGCACGGCGCCGGGATTTACCCTTGGGAACGTGCATGTGATGGCCGGCGTGCCTTCGGTGTTTCAGGCGATGGTGGCCTCGCTGCTGCCGAGGCTGACCGGCGGCCAGCCGCTCTTGTCGCAAAGCTACCGCATCGCGCGGGGCGAGGGCGATATCGCGGGGCCGCTGGCGGCGCTGGCGGCGGATTATCCCGACCTCAGCATCGGCAGCTATCCGTTCAACCAGAACGGCGTCCATGGCGCGAATATCGTGATCCGCGGCCATGACGGCGGGCAGCTCGACGCGGCGATGGTGCGGCTCGTGGCGCTGTTTCCGGCATGATGCCGGACCCGGCCGCAGTGCACGCCGCCGTCGCGGCGACATGGCCGGCGGCGGCGGTGACGCGTGTCGGGCCATGGATCATCCGCGAAGGGCGCGGCGGCGGATCGCGGGTGTCGGCGGCGACGCAGGCCGGGCCGGTGAGCGCGGCGGATGTCCCACTGGCCGAGGCGGCGATGCGCGCGCTGGGGCAGCGCCCGCTCTTCATGCTGCGCGAGGAGGATGGCGCGCTCGACGCGGTGCTGGCGGCGGCGGGATATGGGGTGCTCGACCCCGTGGTGGGCTATGCCGCGCCGGTCAGCGCCATCGCCACGCAGCGCCCGCCGCCGATCACCACATTCGAGGTCTGGCCGCCGCTGGCCGTGCAGGCCGAGATCTGGGGCGAAGCCGGGATCGGCCCCGCGCGCCTTGCCGTGATGGACCGCACAGCACAGCCCAAGACGACGCTGCTGGGCCGGGTCGATGACCGCCCCGCCGGCACCGCCTTTGTCGCCTGCCACGAGGGCATCGCGATGCTCCACGCGCTCGAGGTCGCGCCCGCGCTGCGCCGGCGCGGCCTCGCCGGGCACATGCTGCGCGCGGCGGCGTTCTGGGCGCAGGCCCAGGGGGCGGACTGGCTGGCGCTGGTGGTGACGCGGGCCAATGCGGGGGCCAATGCCCTCTACGCTTCCCTCGGCATGACGGTTGTGGGACAGTATCACTACCGCATCCTGCCGGAATGACCTGACGACGTGACGCCCCGTGACGCATACCCCCGACTGGCCGCGCTCCTTTGCGCGATGGCCACCTGGTCGGGCGTGTGGTCGGGCGCGGGCGCGGCACTGACGCTTGATCTGCCGGGCAATGCCGTGCTGACCGGCACGACCGAGGTGGCACTGGGCAGCCACATGCTCGCCACCGGGGCCTTTGCCGAAGGGTATATCCCGCATCTCGCGCTCGAAGGGGCGGTGTCGGTGCAGGCCTGGCAGATTTCCTCGCCGGGGCTGACCACGCTGCAGATCCTCACGCCGCTGCGCGCGCAGGTCGAGGCGGCGGGCTTTGAGGTGCTCTTTGACTGCGAGACACAGGCCTGCGGGGGCTATGACTTTCGATTCGGCATCACCGTGTTGCCGCCGCCCGCGATGCATGTCGATCTGGGCGATTTCCGCTACCTGTCCGCCGCGCAGGGCGTCGGGGGCGCGGCAGAGCACCTGAGCCTTCTGGTCAGCCGCACCAGCAACGCGGGCTATGTCCAGATCACGCGCGTCGGCGGTGACATCGCCCCGATCGCCGCGAGCCGCGAGGCGCCGATGCGCGGCGCGGCAGAGCCCGCCGCCGCCCCCGGCAATCTGGCGTCGGACCTGGACAGCACCGGCCGCGCCGTGCTGCCCGGTCTGGTGTTCGACACCGGCTCGGCCCAGCTTGGCCCCGGCCCCTTTGCCGCGCTCGACGCGCTTGCCGCCTATCTGCGCGACCACCCGACGCGGCGGGTGGCGCTGGTGGGACATACCGACAGTTCCGGCGCGCTCGACGCCAATATCGCCCTGTCCAAACGGCGCGCGGGGTCGGTGCTGGAACGGCTGGTGAGCGATTATGCCATCCCGCGCAGCCAGTTGGCGGCCGAAGGCATGGGCTATCTGTCGCCGATCGCGAGCAACCTCACGCCCGAGGGGCGCGAGGCCAATCGCCGGGTCGAGGTGATCGTCACCTCGACGCAATAGGCATTACCAGGCTTCGGGCCCCTTGTCGGCAAAGGCATTGACCAGAAAGTCGATGAAGGCACGCACCTTGGGCTGGGTAAAGCGGCCCGGCGGATAGACCGCATAGATGCCCTGCACCTCGACCGGCAGATCGGGGATCGCCTCTTCGACCAGACCCCTGGCCATGGCATCGGCATAGAGGAACGAGGGCAGATAGGCGATACCGAGGCCCGAGATGCAGGCGTTGAGCAGCGACTGGCCGTCATTGACCGTGAGCCAGCCCGCCGTGCGCACCTGCCGCTTTTCCCCCGAGGGCGCGGTGAGCTTCCACACCGCCGCATTGGCCTGGTTGGAATAATGCAACAGCTTGTGCGCGTTCAGGTCGTCGATCTTTTCGGGGCGACCGTATTGCTGGAAATAGGACGGCGCCGCGATCATCTTTTTCGTGGTCTCGGTCAGCTTGCGCGCGCGCAGCGTGCTGTCCTCGAGCTCTCCGATCCGCACGGCCATGTCAAAGCCTTCGGAGATAAGCTCTACATAGCGGTTGTTGAGCACCATGTTGACGGTGATATCGGGAAATTCCTGCAAGAATTCGCCCAGCACCGGCGACAGGTGATTGACGCCGAAATCAGTCGCCACGCTGATGCGCAGCAGCCCCGAGGGCGCGGATTGCATCGATGTGACGAGCGCATCGGCCTCGCCTGCGTCATTGAGCACCCGGCGCGCGCGGTCGTAATAGGCAAGCCCGATCTCGGTCGGGCTGACACGGCGCGTGGTGCGGTTGAGCAGGCGCGCACCGAGGCGGGCCTCAAGTGCGGAGACATGTTTGGAGACGGCGGATTTCGAGATCCCCATCTTCTTGGCCGCGTCCGTGAACCCGCCCTGGTCCACGACTGTGGCAAAAGCTTCCATTTCCGTCAGGCGGTCCATGCGCAATCCTTCGCAGCAGCAATTCTTTGGACCGGTATGGCCGTCAATGAAGGCGGGATTGGGACGGATGCCTGACAATATCAGGGTTTTCGCGGGGACTGGTGAGAGCGGGGAAACAGCGCAGGGGGGGCGCGGCCCGGGCGGCCCGGGCGGGCCGGGCGGGCCGGCCAGAGCAGTCAGGGCCGCTGCGCACCCGTCGCGGTCACATAGACCGCATAAAGCGACGTCGTGGCGGTGATGAACAGCCGGTTGCGGCGCGGCCCGCCAAAGGTGAGGTTGGCCACCACCTCGGGCACCAGAATGCGCCCCAGCCGCGTGCCGTCAGGGGCAAAGCATTGCACGCCGTCGCCCGCGCTGGTCCAGACGTTGCCCTGCGTATCGACGCGAAAGCCGTCGGGGATGCCATGGTCGATCTCGCAGAACACGCGGCTGTTGCGCAGCCCGCCGCCCTCTAGATCATAGGCGCGGATGATGCGCGGCGCGTCTGGTGCGTGGCTCGCGCCGCTATCGGCGACGTAGAGCACACGCTCGTCCGGCGAAAAGGCCAGCCCGTTGGGTTGCAGGAAATCATCCGCCATCGCGGCCACAGCCCCACTCAGCGGGTCCACGCGATAGATGCGGCGGGCGGTCTGTTCGGGCGCGGCCTGATAGCCCTCGTAATCCGACAGGATCCCGTAGGTCGGGTCGGAAAACCAGATCGCACCATCCGAGGCCACCACCACATCATTGGGGGAATTGAGCCTGCGCCCGTCATGGCTGTCGGCAATCACGGTGATGCTGCCATCGACCTCGGTCCGGGTCACGCGGCGGTTGCCATGCTCGCAACTCACCAGCCGGCCCTGCCGGTCGCGGGTATGGCCATTGGCAAAGCCCGAAGGCGCGCGAAAGACGCTCGCGCCGCTTCCGTCCAGCGCGCCGGGCGCCCAGCGCAGGATGCGCTGGTTGGGGATATCGCTGAACAGCAGGCAGTTCAGGTCGTCAAACCACACCGGCCCCTCGGCCCAGCGCAGCCCCGTCACGAGCCGGTCAAGACCCGCACTGCCCACGACCAGATGGCGAAACCGGGGGTCGTGGTGGACATAGATGGATGACATGGCAGCCCCCGTTTCAGCGTGTCGCGCCCTGCCGGCCCGATGCCAGCAGGATCACGGATATGATGATGAGCCCGGTCAGGATCAGCCTGACCCCCGCGCCGAACCCGTAGGTGTTGAGCATCGAGACGACAAGGAACATGAAGAGCGACGCCCCCCAGATGCCGGGCACATTGCTGTCGCCGCCTGCCACCGCCGTGCCGCCGATGATGACCACGGCGATGGACATCAGCAGATACTCCGCCCCCATGTTGAGCGCCGCGCCACCCGAAAAGCAGGCGAGAAGGAAGCCGCAGACAGCGGCGAGGGTGGCGCAAAGGACATAGGTCGCCAGCCGCAGCCCATCCACCGGCAGACCGGCCATGCGCGCGGCGGGCAGGCTCTGGCCGATGGCGGAAATCTGGCGACCATAGACAGACCGCATCAGCACAACCCATGCGACTCCGGTTATGCCCAGCGCCACCAGGGCCACATTGGGGATGCCCAGCGTCAGCCCGGTGGTGAAATCGGCCATCGCGTCTGGCGGCTTGATCCGCAAGCCACGGTTGGTGGCAATCGCGGCGGACTGGATGATGAAGCTCATCGCCAGCGTCGCGATGATCGGCGGGATGCGCAGCGCCTTGATCAGCGCATAGTTCACGAAGCCCACCCCGATGCCGATGCCGATCGCGATGCCCAGCCCCGGCAGGATCAGCGCATCCTGCGTGTCCATGTATTTGAGCGCGACAGTCCCCGCGAGCGTCATGGTGGCCGGCACGGCCAGGTCGATGTTGCCCGGCCCCAGCGTGATGACGAACATCTGCCCGGTGCCCACGATCACCGAAAACGCGGCAAAGGTCAGCGTCGCCTGCGTCAGGCCGATGGTGCTCGCCCCGCCGGTGGCCATGATGGTGACGAACCACACGAGGCCCGCGGCGACAAAGGACCAGATCCAGGGCTTGCGCAACAGGCTCATGCCCGCGCCCCCCGCCGTTCGAGCCGCACCAGCAGCAAGCGCAGCGCGAGGATCAGGATCAGGATCATCCCCTGCGCGCCGATCTGCCAGTCGGGCGGCACGTTGAGAAAGGTCAGGAACGACCCGGCGAGCAGCAGCGTCAGCGCCCCGACCACGGCGCCGATGGCCGACACCCGCCCGCCGGTGAACTCGCCCCCGCCGAGGATCACCCCGGCGATGGAGAGAAGCGTATAGCGCAGCGCGATATTGGCGTCGGCCGAGGTCATCAGCCCGACCAGCGTGATGCCCGAAGCGACAGCGAATGTCGCCGCCGTCGCATAGGCCGCCCCCCGCGCCAGCAGCACCGACCACCCCGCGCGCGAGACCGAGCGTTCGTTGCCGCCCACGCCGCGGATCAGCACACCGAAGGACGACCGCATGATCAGCAGATGCGCAAGGACGGCGATCAGGATGCTCCCCGCGATGCCCACCGGCATCAGCGCGGGCCGCGCGCCCATCACCGCCGCGACCCAGCCGGGCGCCGTGCCGCCCGGCGTCGGCAGCACCAGCACCGCAAGGCCCGCCCAGACGAAACTCATCCCCAATGTGACCACGATCGACGGCAACCCCCGCGCCGCGATCACCATGCCGAGCGCGGCATAGACCGCGATGGCGCCCGCCAGCATCAGCGCGCCGATCAGCGGTGCATCGACCAGCCAGGTGGCGGTGACGCAGGCCACGAAGCTCACGAAACTGCCCATCGACAGGTCGAGGTCATTGACCGACATGATCACCATCTGCGCCAGGGTGGCGAGGGCGATCGGAATGCCGAGCTTGAACAGCAGATGCAGCCCGTTATAGCCCATCACATTGGGGCGCATGACAAAAACGCTGACCAGCAGCGCCGCCAGCGCCATCACCGGCAGCGCAAGGCGCAGCGCCTCGGGCGAGGGGCGCCACCTCATGCCGCACCCGCGAATGAGGCCGCCAGGATCGCGTGTTCGCTGATCGCGTCCCCCGAAAGGTCGGCCGCGATGATCCCGTCGCGGAACACATAGACCCGGTCGCAGAGTGTCATTTCGTCCATTTCCGTCGAATACCAGACAAAGGTGCGCCCGCCTGCGGCCTCGGCACGGATGATGTCATAGACCTCTTGTTTCGTGCCGATATCGACGCCGCGCATCGGGTCGTCCATCAGCACCACAGGCGCGCGGGTGGACAGCGCGCGCGCAAACAGCACCTTTTGCTGGTTGCCGCCCGACAGCGACAGGATCGACAGGCCCATGTCGGGGGTGCGGATGCCGATCCGGTCCTTCCACTCTGCCCCGCGCGCGGCCTCCGCGCCCGCCTGCACAAGGCCCCGGCGCGCGAGGTCTGGCAGGCTCGCCACGCTCATGTTGCGCAGGATCGACCACAGATCAAAGGTGCCGTTGAGCCGCCTGTCGCCTGCCACAAAGGTCACGGCAGGGTCGCGGGCGGGCCACCAGGCGGGGCTTGCCGCCTCGAACAGTGCCACCAGCGCCTCGGTCTGGCCATGCCCGCCAAGGCCCGCAAGGCCGATCACCTCGCCTTTGCGCGCCACAAAGGGCAACCCGCGCGGCAGGGTCAGGCGCAGCACCTCTGCCGCATCCCGGCCCCCCTGCGTGCCGCGCGCCTGCGCCTTGGCGGTGCTGCCCATCGCGGCGACAAGACCTGCGGTGTCGAATGCGCGCGCCGGCCGTTCAGCCGCGATGCGGCCGTCCTTCATCACCACGATGCGGGTTGCGGTATTCAGGATCTCGCCCAGGATATGCGACACCAGGATCACCGCGCCGCCCTGCCCCACAAAACGGCGCACATGGTCGAGCAGTTGCGCGGCAAGCCCTGCGTCGAGCGAGGATGTGGGCTCATCCAGGATCACCACGCGCGGCGCGATGCCTGCATCGGAAAAGGCCATCGCGATCTCGACCATCTGGCGCTGGGCGATCGACAGCGCGCCGACCGTCGCGGCGGGATTGATGCCGTGTCCGGGAAAGACAGTGTCGAGCGCCGCCGAGATCACGGCCCGCGCCCGGCCCCGCCAGCCCCAGCCACCAAGGCTGCCGCGATGCATCAGGCGGGTGTTCTCGGTCACGGTCAGGTTGGGGCAGAGCGACAGCTCCTGAAACACGCAGCGCAGGCCCCGCGCGCGGGCCTCCGTGACGCTCCAGTGCATCAGCGGCGCGCCATCCGCCGCGATCTGCCCCTCCTGCGGGGTCAGGCCGCCGTTGATCACATTGACGATGGTCGATTTGCCCGCGCCGTTGTGCCCCACCAGCCCGATGCATTCGCCCTGCCGGATGGCGAGCGTCACCCCGTCGAGCGCGCGCACCTCGCCAAAGCGGACGCGGGCGTCGGTCACGGAAAGGAGCGGAGTTGCGGTCATGGGGGCGTCCGTCGGTGACAGTTTGCCCCGCCGCAGCCCGGGAGGGAGCCGCGACGGGGCCGGACCTGCCGGGGCAGATCACATCGCGCCGTCGATCACCGCCACGGCATCCTCGAGCGTGTATTCCACGTTGGCCACGCCGCCCTCGGGCGTGGTCGCAAGGCTCGCGTCGAGCGTATCCTGCGAGATGCTCAGGAACGGCACGACGAGGTCCTTGGGCACCTCCTTGCCATCGAGGATCTGCTGCGCGACCCAGAAGGCCAGAGTCGAGACACCCGGCGCGATCGACACCGACATGGTCTCATAGCCATTGGCGGCCTTCTGCTCGGACCACCACAAGAGCTCGTCCTGCCGGTTGCCCATGACGATCACCGGCATGTCGCGGCCCGCTGCCGCGATGGCCTGCGCGGCGCCGTAGCCGTCGCCGCCCTGCGTCACGACGCCCACAAGTTCGGGCAGCGACGGCAGGATGCCCGCCACCGCGCGCTGGGCCACGTCCTGCGCCCAGTCGCCATGCACCGACCCCACGATGGAAAACTGCGGGAATTGCGCAACGCCCTCGTGGATGCCCGCGCTGATCTCGTCATCGACGAACACGCCGGCAAGGCCGCGGATCTCGAGCAGGTTGCCGCCCTCGGGCAGCACCCCGGCCAGGTATTCGACCTGACCGCGGCCCATCTCCTTGAAATCGACCGCGATGCGCCAGGCGCAGGGCTCGGTCACGATCCCGTCGAACGACACCACGACGATGCCCGCGTCGCAGGCTTCCTTGACCGCGCCATTGAGCGCGGAGGGCGAGGCGGCGTTGATGACGATGGCGTCATAGCCTTCGAGGATCATGTTCTGGATCTGCGCGGCCTGTTCGGTCGCCTGGTTTTCGGCGGTGGTAAAGGCCGAGGCCTCGGCCACGATGCCGGCCGCGACAGCGGGGCCGGTAATCGTCTCCCAGCTTGTCAGCATCGCCTGGCGCCAGGAGTTGCCGGCATAGTTGTTCGACAGCGCGATCCGCGCGCCCGAGGTGTCGGCGAGGACCGGCACGGCCGAGAAGGCCAGCGCGACCGAGGTCAGCATCAATGTCTTGGCGTTCATCTCTCTCTCCCTGATGGTCCGCGCCTTGGCGCGGATGTTGTGGGCCCCGCCGGTGGCGGCCTCCATGACCCGGATGGCGAGCGCGAGGCTCTCCTGCGCCCAAGGATGACGCAGGCGCGCCCCCCCTGCCTAGGGGCAAACAGGCAAGCCGTTTGCGGGTGCTGCCCTGCGGCATTGCGGGTTCCCGCAAGGCGCGCGCCAATCGCCCCATGGCGCCGGCCGCATAGCTGCGCCATGATCGGCCCATCCCCCGGAGGAGGCGCATCATGGTCAGGTCGGGCAATGCCGCGAATGCCCCCGCGACGCGGCTCAAGCAGTTCTTCCGCATCTCGCGGCTGCTTGCCGGGCAGCTCGACTTCAGCCCTGCGATCCGCGCGGTCGCGGCCGAGATCGCGGCGATCGTGCCGCATGACCACCTCGACGTGTGCATCGTGCAGGGCGACGGGCGGTTCCATACCGCCTATGAGACCGGGATCGACACCGCCTGGGGGCAGCTTCCGCTGGGTCCGGTGATCAACAGCCCGATCCGTGCGCTGCTGATGGGCGAGGTTGACCATATCCTGACCGACGACGCGATGTCGGACCTGCGGTTCCGCTTTGAAGGCGCCTTTCACGCGCCGATCTTTGACCATGGCCTGCGCTCGCGGCTGCATGTGCCGATGATCGTGCATGGCGAGATCATCGGCGCATTGAGCTGTTCGCTGACCGCGCCCGCACGTTACGGGCCCGACGACCTGCGCAACGCGCGCTATGTGGCGGAACTGCTGTCGCCCTATTTCTTTGCCTTGCGCGCCGCCGAACAGGCCCGCCAGTCGGCCATCGTCGAGGCCGAGGCCCGCGCGCGCGAGGAGGGGTTGCGGCAGGGCGCGCTGCGGCTGACAGAGGCGCTCGAGCAGGAACGCCAGCGCATCGGGATGGACCTGCACGACCAGACGCTCGCCGACCTCACCCGCCTCGCGCGGCGGATCGACCGGCTTGCGGCGGGCGAACAGGTCGCGGGGTCGGATGTGGCCGATCTGGGCCGGGCGCTGCACCTCTCCATGCAGTCGCTGCGCCAGATCATCGAAGAGGCCAAGCCATCGGTGCTGCATCTGTTCGGCTTTGCCGATGCGGTGGAAAACCACCTCGACCGCGCGATCCGCGAGGCGGGGGGCGGCCTTTCGGGGCGGCTCAACGACAGCAGCGACGGGGCGATCGACGCGCTCGAGGCGAATGTCGCCATCGCACTGTTCCGCATCGTGCAGGAGGCAGTCAACAATGCCGTGAGCCATGCGCGCGCGCGTCATGTGACGGTGGACCTTGCTTTGACCGGAGGCGCCAGCGCCAGCACGAGCGCCAGCACGAGCGCGGTCGAGATCAGCATCACGGACGACGGGCGCGGCCCTGTGGCCGAACGGTCCGGGCGCGCGCGCGGGCCGGGTGGTCGCGGCGGCGGGCGTGGCATCGGCAACATGCGCACACGCGCGCGGCTGATCTCGGCGCGCTTTGCCATCGGGCCGGGGCCGGACGGGCGCGGCACCCGCGTGGCCGTGACCCTGCCGCTGTCCGCGCGCGCCGCGGCCTTGGACAAGGCAGACGCATCATGAAGGTCCTGATCGCCGAGGATGACCCGCTGCACCGGTCCTACCTGCACGAATCGGTGCGCGCCGCGCTGCCCGAATGCGACGAGGTGATCGAGGTGCCCGATGGCCGCGCGGCCGAGACCCGCGCCCGCGAGACCCCGGCCGCGCATATCGTGATGGACCTGCAGATGCAGCCGCGCAACGGGATCGAGGCGGCGCGCACGATCTGGCGCGAAAGGCCCGGCACGCGCATCCTGTTCTGGTCGAACTATGCCGACGAGGCCTATGTGCGCGGCGTGAGCCGGATCGTGCCGCAGGGCGCGGCCTATGGCTATGTGCTGAAATCCGCGTCAGAGGAACGGTTGCGCCTCGCGCTGCGTTCAATCTTTGTGGAGAACCAATGCGTGATCGACCGCGAGGTGCGCGGCACGCAGGCGATGAGCTTTGGCCATGCGGGCGGGTTTTCGGACAGCGAATACGAGATCCTGATCGACATTGCGCTGGGTCTGACCGACCGCGCCATCGCCGCGCGGCGGGGTCTGTCTCTGCGGTCGGTCCAGAACCGGCTGCAGCAGATCTATGACAAGCTCGAGGTGCATCAGGACGCGGGCGAGGCGCAGTTCAACCTGCGCGCGCGCGGTCTCGACAGCGATCCTGCGCAAACTCCTGAACTACGGCGCGCTGGAACGCGCCGAGGCCGAATTGCGCGACTGGATCGCCACGCAGCGCTAGGGCGCCGTCAGCGGCGGTAGCACTGCGAACGCATCCCGGACCCGGCTGGCGAGCAGACATAGCTGCCGCTGCCATAGACCGGCACCCGCAGCACCGTGCGCGCACGCGGCTGGCCGACGGCCAGCAGATTGAGCGCGGCGGTCTGTACCTGCGGATAGAGCACCGGTTCCAGAGGGATGAGCTGAACATAGGTGTTCTTGTCGCTCTTGTCGGCCGCCGCCACAGGGGCGGCAATGGCCATCACCGCGACCGCTGCGACCAAAGGGGTTGCACCGGCCCGAAGGCCCCTTTTCATCATGTCGAGCACTGCAAAGCTCCTGCCTGTCTGACCATCCGGGCGGATTTCTAGTGACCCAACGCAACCTTTGACCCCGGAAGGTTAAGGATCGCTAAAGCCACGCGCCGCCGATGTCCACCGTGCCGCGCAATGGCGGCGGCACCGGGGCAAGGATATAGTCAATCACGGCGCGCGCGTGACCGTTTCCGGGCAGGAAACAAACGGGCCGGCGACCCGATCATGGGTGCCGGCCCGAATGCCGCCTCAGCCTGCGCCAAACGCAATTGTCGCCTTATTCCAGAATGTTGTTCGTGACCTGCCAGTCGGGATAGCCAAAGCCATCGGGCCAGGGATAGACCTCTTGCTGGTTGAAATAGACGACGGCGCGCAATTCGGGGAAATCGGCAATATCTTGCCGAACCTCGTTCTCCCACCGCAATACATAGTCAGCGTCGCCGACATATCCCAGTTCGGCAACCACGATCGGCTTGCCAAAAGGCAGCGCACGGTCGTAGCGCGGACCGAGGATTTCCCGGAAGCTCTGCGCGCGCCCGACGACCGCCTGCTCCCAGGGTTGCAGGCCAAAGACGGACAGGCCGATGACATCGACATAGGCGTCGCCGGGGTAATAATCGGCGAGGTCCTCGCGGCCGAGCGGCGACCACATGTACTGGATATCGGGTGCAGCCGCCCGGCAGATATCCACCATCCGGCGATAGGCGGCGATATAGGTCACGGTATCCCAGCCCGCCCAGATGAACTGGCCCGAGACATCCTCCATCTCATGCGCCCAGCGCACGGTGACCGGGCTCTGGAACAGGTTGAGCGTTTCGCAGATGACCTTCATGTAGTTGTCATATTCACCCGAAACGATCCCGGTGCGCAGCGCTTCGGCCGAGGTGCGCTCTTCGCGCGACCAGGTCCAGGGCTCGATTGTCACCAGCACCGTGCGCCCGCGCGCGAGCGCATAGTTGTCGGCATCGATCAGCGAGGGCAGGAACACATCCTCCCACGGCAGGAACAGGTGTTCGATGGCGACACCCGGGTCGTCGGCAAAGGTGCCATTGGGGTCATAGACGCCGAAGGGAAGGTCGCCCGGGGGCACGGCGAGCGCCGGCGTGGCCACGATACCCGCGGCAACCAGACCCGCCCGAAACGGGCCGCGCCAGTCACGCAACGCGCCGATCATTTTGGACTTGTCCGTCATGGTATCACTCCTCTTGGGTTCTTGGGTCGTCTCTCAGGATCGCGGGGGCAAAGACATAGACGATGCCATCGTCGGCACCAAAGCCAGCCCCGGCGACGCGGAACTCGATCTTGATGATCTGCACGGGATGCAGACCGACAGTCAGGGCATGGAGCCCTTCCTTTCCGCGTGTGTAGAAGGCGGAAACCAGCAGTCCGGCCAGCACCATGGCCGTCACATATTGCAGGAAGGCGGGGACGCGCGCGACGGTCCAGTCCACCCGGTTCTCGCGGTAGTGCTGGCGGACGATCACGGCCACGGCCACGACATAAAGGGCGCCGTTGAGCACCGACAGGATCAGGAACCCCGGCGCATCCTTGAGCGAGCCGACCAGCAGGACCGGCACGATGGCGGCGCAGGCGAGCACCACATAGGGCAGCAGCACCTTGACCGGCAAAGGCGGGGCCATGGCGCTGCCCTTGGGCGTGATGCGGAAATCGACAAAGCCGCCAAACAGCCGGTCGCGCACCGCCATGATGCAGCCCCACAGCACCCAGGGCCATTGCAGCGCCTGAAAGAGCGCGCGTTCCCAACTGAACACATGCGAGGTGGCAGGGCGGAAATGGCCCTCGGCGCGGATCAGCTTCGCGGTGAGGTAGAGCACGACACCCGCCGGCACGAAATGCAGCAGAAAGACCGGATAGGTCACCTCGGCAAAGCGCACGTCAAAGAGCAGCGCCACGATCGGCAGCAGATAGAGCGCCAGCATGAACACGCCGATCATCGGGTAGAGCGACTGGCAGAACAGGAAATGCACCCGCAGCCGCGGCGTCAGGCCCGCCAGATAGCGCGGCGTATAGCGCAACAGCAGCGTCATCAGGCTGCGCGACCACTGGAATTCCTGGGTGCACAGGTCCGCGACCGTCTCGGGCCCGTCGCCGATGGCGATGGCGTCAGGGGCATGCACACCGCGCCAGCCGCCGGAATTCATGATCATCGTGGTCGAATGATCCTCGGCCAGTTCCGGCCCCAGCCCGCCCACGGCCCTGAGCGCCCTGGTGCGCACGGCATAGTGCGACCCAAAGCACATTGGCGCGGCCGCCACGGTATAGCCGCTCTGGATGATCCCGTGGAACGCCGCCTCGGTGTCCATCCGCGACCGCGCGGCCCAGCTTGTCGCCGCATTCTTGGAGCAGATCGAGGGGGCGCTGACATAGCCCACGGCCGGGTCGGCAAAGCCGCGCATGATCTCGGTCAGGTAGCTGGGCGCGGGCACATGATCGGCGTCGAGCTGGGACACGAAGTCATAATTGTCATAGCCGAACTGGTCGTAAAAGAAGGCCAGGTTGCCCTCTTTGCAGCGGGTGCGGCGCGGCCATTCCTTGCGGTGGTAATCGGCCCGGCCCTTGCGGGTCGAGATCCGGACGTTGTTCTCGGCGCACCAGACCATCGTCTCGGGCGACGGATCTTCGTCGGCGAGCCAGACATCGCAGGGATAATCCTGCGCCAGCATCGCGCGCAGCGTGGTCTGCAGCAGCGCCAGCGGCTCGCCCGGCGTCTTGGTCACCACCATCGCCACCCGCGTCACCGCCGGGTCGGGGGGGGTGGCGGCAGGCACATGGGCGCGGCGGAACATGGCCATGAACAGCCCTTGCAGGAAGAACAGATAGCCGACACCGGCGGTCAGCGCCCAGAACTGCGGCTTGCCGGCAAAGTGGTGCGGCTGCAGCCACCAGACCCAGAACCACAGCGCCGCCGCGATCCAGAGCGCCGTCAGGATGTTGTACTTGATCCGCTTGCGCCCGGCGATCAGCGGCCGCAGGTAGCGCCCGCGGTCGTCGGCAGGCGCCTGTTGCGACGGCAGACCTGCCGGAAAGGTATCACGCACAAAGCTCATCATGGCCTCTCTTGGTGAAATGCGGCCAGGCATGCGCGAGGATCGTGTCGATGGCGGAGTGTTCGGGGACAAAGCCCAGCACCTGCCGCGCGCGGCTGGCGTCAGCCACCAGCGCGGGCGGGTCGCCGGCACGGCGCGGCGCGGCGGTCCAGGGCATGTCCTGCCCGGTCACCCGGCGGATCGCGGCGGCGATGTCGAGGATCGACAGCCCCGCCCCGGTCCCGAGGTTGAGCGCGAGGTTGTCGCCGCCGCCCAGCAAGTGCCGCAGCGCCAGCACATGCGCGCGGGCGAGGTCGGCCACATGGATATAGTCGCGCACGCAGGTGCCGTCGGGCGTGTCATAATCGGTGCCGAACACCTGCAACGCCCCCCGCTGCCCGCTGGTGGCCAGCAGCGCGAGCGGGATCAGATGCGTCTCGGGGTCGTGCCTCTCTGACAGGTCACCCGCGGGGTCGGCCCCGGCCGCGTTGAAATAGCGCAGCATCGCGTAGCGCAGGCCATAGGCGGCGGCATGGTCGCGGATCATCTGCTCGCCCATCAGCTTGGTGCGGCCGTAGGGGTTGATCGGGCGTTGCGGCGTGTCCTCGGTGATCGGCATTGCGTCGGGGCTGCCATAGGTCGCGCAGCTCGACGAAAAGACCACCCGCCCCACACCCGCCACCCGGCAGGCGCGCAACAGCGCGATCATGCCGCCCAGGTTGTTATCGTAGTAGAGCGCGGGGTCGATGACCGATTCGCCGACATAGGCAGAGGCCGCAAAATGCATCACCGTGCCGGCCCGATACCGGCGCATGACCGCAGCAAGCGCGTCGGACTGGCGCAGGTCGAGCCGTTCGAGCGGGCCCCATTTCACCGCATCGGCATGTCCGGTGGACAGGTTGTCAACCGTGACGGGCAGGACGCCGGCCGCGGCCAGTGCCTTGCAGGCATGGCTGCCGATATAGCCCGCCCCGCCGGTGACAATGACGACAGGCCCATCCATCACGCGCCTGCTGCAACGCGCACACCATTGCTGCGCAGTTCGGCGGCGAAATAGGCGATCGTCGGGTCAAGCCCGTCGTTGAGCGCGATCTTCGGGCTCCAGTCGAGAAGCTCTCTCGCAAGGCGGATATCGGGCCGGCGCTGGCGCGGATCGTCCTTGGGCAAGGGCTTGAACACCATCCGCGACACCGACCGGGTCTTGCGCAGCACGATGTCGGCCAGTTCGCGCATGGTGAATTCGCCCGGATTGCCGATATTGACCGGCGTGCGGATGTCGGCCGGCGATGCCATCAGCGCCATCAGCCCGTCGAGCAGGTCGTCCACATAGCAAAAGGACCGCGTCTGCTGCCCGTCGCCATAGATTGTGATGTCATCGCCACGCAGCGCCTGGGTGACAAAGTTCGACACCACGCGGCCGTCCCTGGGGTCCATCCGGGGGCCGTAGGTGTTGAAGATCCGCGCGATCCGCGTCCTGACCCCGTGGCGTTCGCGGAAGTCATGAAACAGGGTCTCGGCCGCGCGTTTGCCCTCGTCGTAGCAGGACCGCGGGCCGAAGGAGTTGACATTGCCCCAATAGCTTTCGGGCTGCGGGCTGACCAGCGGGTCGCCATAGATTTCCGACGTCGAGGCCTGCAGGATCTGCGCCTCCTTTTGCCGGGCCAGTTCCAGCAGGTTCATCGCCCCATAGACCGAGGTCTTGAAAGTGCGGATCGGGTCGATCTGGTATTTTTCGGGCGAGGCGGGACAGGCCAGATTGTAGATCAGGTGGATCGGTTCATCGACGTCAAAGGCGTCCACGACGTCATGGCGCACAAAGCGGAAGTTGGGCCTGTCGAGCAGGTGCGCGATGTTCTGCAGGCGGCCGGTTTCGAGGTTGTCCACGCAGATCACCTCGTCGCCCAGCGCGACATGCCGGTCGCACAGCTGCGACCCCAGAAAGCCCGCCCCGCCCGTCACGAGGACGGTGCGTCGCAGGTCGGATGTTTTGGAATTGGTTCTTCTCGCAGCCAGGGCTGCGCTCAAGGATGTGTCAATATTCATTTCCGACCCCTCGTTGAGGCGGTCCTTGCCCGGCTACTGCTCGCTTCAGCAATTCGCGGCCGCGAAAATGCGCAACCCACCTTTCAGCGAAATGGAAACTCCTTTTCCATAAGGAACTAGGCAAAAACGCCGACCAGATAAATCCCCGTCATCATTCTAGCCCCTTCCGACCAGAAAGTGTCAAGAAAAGGTCAAATATTACGCGAATTATCGTTAATTTCTCGGGCATTGACGGCCTGACGCAGGTTTGGGTCAGCGCATTTTCCCGTCAGGATTGACTCAATTGATCGTGATACGCCAATTGATTGCAGGCCTGCAAACCTGCCCGATCTTGATTCGCAACGCCGGCTGCATTGACCTGCAAATCCTGACAGTTCACACAGTGCGCAGATATCACGGAGGCGTCAATGGACCTGATCACCTTTTTCGGCGTCCAGAGCGGAACAGAGCTTGCCTGGATCGGCCTGGGCCTCTTTGCGCAGGTGATGTTCGGGATGCGCTTCATCATCCAATGGCTGCATTCGGAACGCGCGAAACGGTCGGTGGTGCCGCTGTCCTTCTGGTATTACTCGCTCTTTGGCGGGCTGATGATGCTGGCCTACGCGCTCTATCGCTGGGATCCGGTGTTCATCCTCGGGCAGGCGATGGGGCTCGCCGTCTATGTCCGCAACCTCGTTCTGATCCACCGCGAGAGGCGCGCGCCGGGCTATTCGGCGGACAAGCGGTAGATCACATAGCGGTCGGTATCGGCCATCAACGTCGCGGTCGCGTCGAGATGGGCCATGAGCTCGGGCTGGTCGGCGATCACATAGCGCCCACGCCGGTCGCGTGCGTCACGGGAGGCACCGAACCAGCCTGCCCCCTGCGCCCGCAGATCCTCGAGCAGCGCGATCGCCTCGGCCTCCGTCTCGGGCAGGATCGTCACCTCCCAGTCGCCATAGGGCGGAAACAGCCAGCCCTTGCGGCGGCTGTAGTATATCCCCACCGGGTCGCCCAGATCGGGCGAGGCGGCGATGACCAGGTCGCCCGGCTGCGACAGCGCCGCGAGCGCGACACCCATCTGGCGCGCGCTCTCGGAAAAGGACCAGCGCTGGTTTTCCATCAGCGGCCGGGTGACAAAGATCAGACAAAGCCCCGCGAGCGCGATCAGCCGCAGGGTCCGTCCTTGGCGCGACACCCCGGCCCCCAGCCGCGCCAGCACCAGCGCCCCGCGCGCCATGAACATCGCCACCGGCACATGGACCATGTGCAGGTTCCACGGGTTGTTTGCGATCTGGCGCGCGGCGACAAGGTAAAGCAGCACGCCCGCCGCCAGCCAGACATGGGGCAGATGGCGCAGCGCCCGGTCCCCGTCAAAGCGCGGCAGAGCGGCCCAGAGCCCGACGGCCACCGTCACGATGATCGGGACACCGTAGAACCAGCGGGTCGAGAACTTCCACAGCTTTTCGGAAAAGAACGCGTTGTCGAGGTAATAGCGCAGCCCGTCCTGCCAGATATAGCCGTCGCCGGCCATGTGGAACGGTGGATAGGTGCGCGAGAGATAGAGCGCCCAGCTATAGTAGGCATAAACGACCAGCAGCCCCACCCCCATGCAGAGCAGGACAGGCAGGACCTGCCCGCGATGCCCGGCGCCACGCCCGCCCGCCACGGCCTGTGCCAGCAGCCAGACCACGACGAGCCCTGCCCCGATCCCCGGCAGCTTGCACAGCACGCCGAGCGTGAACAGCGCCGTGGCAAGTATCAGCGTCAGCACGCCCGCGCGGCCCGTCCAGTAGCGCAGGAACAGCCACAAGCCGAGCGTGACAAAGGCCAGCATCGGCGGATCGGGGAGGAAGGAGCTCTCGATGACCACCGCCCCCGGCAGGATCGCATAGCCGAGCGCCGCGAGGTGGGCGTGGCGCATGTCCCAGACCTCGGCGGTGAGGCGGTGGACGGCAAAGGTGGTGAGCAGCCCGAACGCCGCCGCCACCGCGCGGCCGAACCAGTCATGCCAGCCAAAGATCACATGCAGGATCGCGGTGAGGTAGCTCAGCACCTGGAACTCGCGGCCCTGATAGCCGGGGCCGGGACCGGTCCAGTTGACCTCGGGGTAGAAGATGTTCCAGCTCGACTGGGCGAAATTGTCGGCCATCATCGCCGTGCTGGCCTGCCGCCAGCTATAGACATCGACGAGCGGCATGGTGACGTCCCACAGTCGCAGCACCGCCGCCACGCACAGTATCGCCAGCAGGATCAGCAGGTCGCGTCGCCCTTTCGCGGCCTGCGCCATCGCCCCTAAACCGCGCTGTCGGAAATATTGATGGTCTCGCGCACCGCATATTGCAGCCGGTTGCCGCGGGTAAAATAGAGCCGCGCCAGCACCTCGCCGATGATGCCGAAGCACAGGAACTGTAGCCCGGCGAGGCCCGAGATCGCGGTCAGCAGCAGCAGCGGGTTGCCGGTGAAATCCACGTCGCCCGCGTATTTCATCAGGATCATCACGACAAACGACAGCACCGACACCGCCCCGCCCACCAGCGCCAGCCCGCCAAAGAGCCGCATCGGATGGGCGGCATAATCGAGCATGAACTTGACCGTCACGAGGTCGAGCAGCACCACCAGCGTGCGCCCGATGCCGTATTTCGTCACCCCCGCCACCCGCGGGCGGTGGTTGGTTACCACCTCGGCACAGCGCGCGCCGCGCTTGTAGAGCAGGATCGGGATAAAGCGGTGCATGTCGCCGTAAAGCTCGATCTCGGACAGGATGTCGCGGCGCATCGCCTTGAGCGTGCAGCCGAGGTCGTTGATCGGAAAGCGGGTGACGCGGGCAATCAGCCAATTGGCGATGCGCGAGGGGATCTTGCGGCTGACCAGCGCATCCTTGCGGTCACGCCGCCAGCCATGGACAAGGTCATAGCCCTCGTCGAGCTTGGCGATCATCCGGGCGATGTCGGCAGGGTCGTTCTGGCGGTCGCCGTCGATGGTCACCACCACCTCCATGCGCGCGTGGTCCACCCCGGCCTGCATCGCCGCCGTCTGGCCATAGTTGCGGCGGAACACCACGACATGCACGCGCGGGTCCGTCGCGGCGAGGTCGCGCAGCGCCTGGGTGCTGCCGTCCCTTGACCCGTCATCGACCAGCACGATCTCATAGGGCAGCCCGATCGCCTCAAGCGCGGCGGTCAGTTCGTCATACATGCCGGGGATATTGTCGATCTCGTTGTAGATCGGCACCACAACGGAAATGTCGCGCACGGGGGCAGCGGCGGTCGCCGGGCGCGGCGTCTGGTCGGACCCGGTGCTGGCGGGCCGGGTGCTGGCGGGCCGGGGGCTGGCGGGCCGGGTGCTGGCGGAGCGGGGAGGGGTGATCTCGGGCATTTTGATATCCGTTGCGCCCGAAACGCCGGGCTTTGCGCATAAAGCAACATCAATATGTCCGACAGACAAGCAGTTTGCAGCCTTTGCCCGGTCAAGGACCGCACGCGGGCTCCCTCGGCCCGGCCGCGCAGACCCGTGACGTCCAGCGCGGGTCGGGTCGGGTGGCTGCGGACAGGGATCGGGTCGCCGGGCATCTTGTCATGGGCGCGCAGGCATGACAGGAAAAGGGACGTGGCCCAACGCGCCCCAGATCTGGACGTCCAAGACCGACCGTGAAACGCACCCTCTACATCCACATCGGCGCGCATCGCACCGCGACGACCTCGGCGCAGAAGTTCATGCAGACGAACTTTGTGCGGCTTCAGGAAAAGGGGTTTTTCAATCCTTTTGCGGCCGGTCGCCACTTTGCCCTGATCAACCGCATCTTTCGCGGTGAGGTGACGGTCGCGGAGACGGCGGCCGACCTCGAAGAACGCGCGGATGCCAAGAAATACAGCATCCACACCATCGTGCTGAGCGACGAGGACATCTGCACGCGCCGCGACCTGTCGCCGCTGGCGGATTTCCGCGAACGCTTTGACGTCAAGATCGTGATGATGCTGCGCAGGCAGGATCTGTGGATCGAAAGCTGGTATCAGCAGAACGTCAAATGGCAATGGAAGCCCGACCTGTGCCACCTGCGCTTTGACGCGTTCCTCGCGCGGCGGGACGAATTCTTCTGGATCGACTATGACCGCACGCTGCGCCAATGCGAGGACCTGTTCGGCCGCGCCAATGTCATCGCCCGCGTGTTCGAGCCCGCGCAGATGCCGCAAGGCGCGAATGCGATGTTCTGCGATGCGATCGGGCTGCGCGACCTCAAGGGGCTGATCCCCTATGCGCATGTCAATTCGTCGCTCTCGCCCCTGATGACCGAATTCATGCGCACGCTGCCGCTGCACGAGGCGCCGGGATCACAGCGGCGCATCTTCGAACAGGCTTGCACGCGGGTCGATGGCCAGTTGCGCGCCACACATGGCAAGCAGAGCAGCCTTTACATGGATGCCGCGACGCGGCAGGCGGTGCTGGCCGAATACGACGCCGGCAACCGGGCCGTGGCGCAGCGCCACTTCGGGCGCGACAGCCTGTTTCTCGACCCGCTGCCGCCACGCGACGCGCCGCTCGCCCAGCAGGATCTGCCGGCAGACAGCCAGACGACGATGGAGATGCTGGTCGCCCCGATGGTGCGCGCGCTGATCGCCCTGCGCAAGGAAGAGGCCGACGCGGCCGACAAGTCGAGCCGATAGCCGACGCGGCCTTGGCACGCAGAGCAGGCTTGCCCTGACCCGCAGCGCGTGCTTTTGATCGGACATGTCATACCGCGAAACACCCGCGCCACCCTTGCTGGCCCCGCCGTCCTTCCGTTCGGCCCGGGTGATCATCGCGCTGATGCTGCGCGAGATGACATCGACCTACGGCCGTTCGCCCGGCGGCTATGTCTGGGCCTTGCTCCAGCCGATCGGCGCCATTGTCGTCCTGTCGCTGGCCTTTTCGCTGATCCTGCGCTCGCCCTCGCTGGGCACCAGTTTCGTGCTGTTCTACGCGACGGGCTTTCTGCCGTTCGACCTCTATTCGCAACTCAGCGGCAAGACGGCCAATGCGCTGCGCTATTCGCGCGCGCTCTTGTCCTATCCGGCGGTGACATGGATCGACGCGATCCTTGCGCGGTTCCTGCTCAACACCATCACGTTGCTGACGGTGTTCTGCATTGTCATCTCGGGGATCATGCTGCTCGAGGAAACGCGCACCGTCATCGACGCGCGGCCGATCCTCGTGGGGCTGACGCTGGCGGCGTTCTTTGCGCTGGGCGTGGGGATGGTGGACTGCGTGCTCGGCGGCCTCTTTCCGGTCTGGAACCAGATCTGGAGCATCGTGACCCGCCCGCTGTTCCTCGCTTCGGGGGTATTCTTTCTCTACGAGGACATGCCGAAATTCGCCCAGAACATCCTGTGGTGGAACCCGCTGCTGCATGTCGTGGGTGAAGTCCGGCGCGGATTCTACCCGACCTATCACGCGAGCTATGTGTCGCTGCCCTATCTGGGCGGGGTGACACTGATCCTGCTGGCGGCGGGCCTCGTGTTCATGCGCGCGCATTACAAGACGGTGCTCGAACGCTAGGGGCCGCGCGGCCTTCGGGTTGAAACCCGCGCCGTTTTCGCCCAAAGACCGCCGAAGGGGCCGCGCGCCCCGCGAGGAGATGACCATCCGATGAGCGGCACCGACATGGCGAAAGGCGCGGATTTCGGCGACGGCGTCGTGTTGCAGACGATCACCTTTCCCGATCCCGCGATCTGTTCGCAAGACGCGCTGTTCTTTCGCCTCTCGGGCGCGGCGCGGCGGATGTCGCAGCCCGACCGCATCGTGCTTGCCGATGGCGACGGGCTGCACCTCGACGCCTGGGTCAACCTGTTCAACCTCGGCAACTGGTTGCGCCACACGCGGCTGGACCGGCTGCACCTGACGCTGCGCGGCAGCGGGCGGATGCGGGTCGTGGTGTGGCTGGTGTCCGATGCCGGGCGCCGGGTGCTGCGCGACGCCGAGCATGTGCTCGACGCAGGGCTGACGCTGGACCTGACCGACAGTATCGCGGCCTGCCGGGCGGGCGGGGGCGACGGGCTTCTGGTGCTCGACCTGACGGCGCGGGGCGATGCGGTGATGCTGGGCGGGCATTGGCTTAGCCCGCAGGGCGCGCCGGCCTCGCTGCGGCTGGCGATCTCGATCACCACCTTCCGCCGCGAGGCCGAGGTCGCGCTGACCGTGGCCCGCCTGTGCGCGCATCTCGACCGGCATGCGGGGCGCGGCGATGGCCATGACGGCATCCACATCCATGTCGTGGACAATGGCCAAAGCGTCAGCCTGCCGCCCGACCCGCGCCTGACGGTCCTGCCCAACCCCAACCATGGCGGCGCGGGCGGCTTTGCGCGCGGGCTTCTGGCGGCGCAGGCGGCGGGGTTCACGCATTGCCTCTTCATGGACGACGATGCGTCGTTCCAGATGGAGAACCTGGTCCGCACGCTGGCCTTTTTGCGGCTGGCGCGCAGCCCTGCGGCGGCGGTGTCGGGGGCCATGATCTCGACCGCGCGGCCCTGGGCGATGTGGGAAAACGGCGCGGTGTTCGACCGGTCCTGCAAGCCGCAATTCGTGGCGACCGACCTGCGCGACCCCGCCGAAGTGGCCGAGATGGAGATCGAGGCCGCCCGGCCCAAGCCCGCAGGATTCTACGGCGGCTGGTGGTATTTTGCCTTTCCCATCGCGCAGGTGCGCTTTTACCCCTTCCCGTTTTTCGTGCGCGGCGACGACATCTCGTTTTCGCTGGCCAACCGCTTCGACACCGTGACGCTCAATGGCGTGATGTCGTTTCAGGAGGATTTCTCGGTCAAGCAGAGCCCGCAGACGCTCTACCTCGACCTGCGCAACCACCTCGCGCATCACCTCAGCCAGCCGCATATGCAAATCGGGGCGATGGCCAGCGCGCGCATCGCGCTGCGGTTCTTTACCATCTCGCTGGTGCGGATGCATTATGACAGTGCTGCGGCGCAACTGCTCGCCTGGCGCGACGTGATGGAGGGGCCGGAGTTTTTCGTGCGCAATATCGACATGGCCGACCGGCGCGCGACCATCGCCGCGATGGTGCAGCGCGAGGTCTGGCGCGAGGGTGGCGACCCCACCCGCCCGGCGCCGGAAAACCCCGACAGGCCGGTGCCGGGGCGGCTCTTCACGCTGGCGATGAAGTATTCGCTCAACGGCCATCTGCTGCCGTTCTGGCGGCTGCTTGGCCGGCGCGTGACCATCGAAAGCCCGCAGCGGGGGCTGGTCTGGCTCTTGTGGGGGGCGAAAGAGGCGCATTTCGCGAGCCCGGACGGCACGCGCAGCTACAGCGTGCGCCATGACAAAAGGCGCGCGGCCGCGCTGATGGTGCAGGCCCTGCGGCAGACATTGCGCTGGCGGCGTGACTATCCGGCGCTGCTGCGCGCCTGGCAGGAGGCCTATCCGCGCATCGCGGCGCGCAGCTTCTGGGAGGCGCAATATGGCGCGCCGGCCCTGCCCCCCCGCAAGGCCGAGGCGCAGGCTGCCGAATGATCCGCGCGGTCGTATTCCATCTGGGCGATTTCAAGACCGGATCGACCGCGATCCAGACCTGGCTGGCGCGACATGGTGCGGCGCGGGGCCTCTATCTGCCGGTGTGCCATACGCCGCTGGCGCTGGCGCAGTCGCTGGGCAATACGGTGCTGCGCGGCCGGCTGTTCGGCGACCTCGCGCGCGAACTTGCGCGCGCCAAAGGCGAGGTCGCCGTGATCTCGGCCGAACATTTCGAATATGCTGATCCTGCGAACCTTGCCGCCGTTCTGGCGATGCAACTGCCGCAGCACGACTGCCGCCTGGTTGCCTATGTGCGCCCGCATCCGCAGGCCCTTTTGTCGCGCTACGCGGAATCGATCAAGATCGGCAGTTTTACCGGCAGCCTCGACGCCTATCTCGACTGGCCGCAGACGCTGCGACAGTTGCACTATGCGCCCCGTTTCGCCCGCTGGCGGGCGGCCTTTGGCGACCGCTTTGTCTTGCGGCTCTATGACCGCGCGCGGTTCGCGGGCGGCGACGTGCTGAGCGATGCGCTGGGATGTTTCACCGGGCGCGAGGTCGCAGAGGTCTTGCCGGGGCTCGGCCGCGTGAACCCACAGCCCGGAACGGGCGACCTTGCCATGCTGGTGGCCCTGCACCGCGCCATCGGCCCGCTGCCTGCCGGCAGTGCCGCGCAGGCCGCGCGCTGGACGCTCGGGCGCCATCTGGGGCGGCTGATCGCGCAGGAGGGCACAGCCGATACGCCGCTGGCGCTGGACCGCGCGCTCGCGCAGCGCCTGCACGACCGCTTTGGCGCCGATGCCGATGCGCTCGATGCGGCGTTCTTTGCCGATGCCCCGCTGCGCGCCGCGCTCGATGCCGCGCGTGCCGCCGCACCGCAGAGCCTGCCCGGAGAGACGCTGCCGCCCGAGGCGCAGCGCCTCGCGCGGATCATCGGCGAAACGCTGCGCAGCCTGCTCGACCATCCCGATGGGCCCGACCTGTTCGACCGGGCCTTTCACGAACGCCACCGGGACTGATGCCCGCAAATGCATGCCTTTTCCTTGCGGCCAAGGTCGCGTATCAGCAGCCGGAAGTGACGTCACAGGGCAGGACGGATGGTCAAGGAACTGGTATTTCACCTCGGCGACCCCAAGACCGGGTCAACCTCGATCCAGTTCGCCCTGCTCGAACAGGGTTATGCAATTGACGGCAAGTCGATCTATTATTCCGCCCGTCCCAATCACATCGGCATCGCCAAGACGTTGAAAGACCCGCACTGGATGCACAAGCGCACCCGGGCCTGGCAACGGCTCGCAAGCAAGCTTGACGCCTCTGATGCTGACTACGGCATTGTTTCGGCAGAATACTTTACCTCGGTCGAACCGCAGATCCTGATGGATGCCATCCGCGAATTCCTGCCCGGCTATCTGGACAGGATCCGGCTGATCGCCTATGTCCGCCCGCATGCCGACCGGCTGGTGTCGGCCTTTGCCGAGCGGACAAAGGTCGGCGTGTTCAGCGGCAACCTCGAAATGATGCACAAGCGGCTGATCCGCGAAAAACGGCTGCTCTACACACCGCGGTTCCAGCAGTGGCGCGATGTGTTCGGCGACCGCTTTACCCTGCGGCCAATGGTGCGCAGCGTGTTGCGCGATCAGGATGTGGTGGCCGATTTCATGGCGTTTGTGCTGGGTGAGACACCCTTTGCGCTCACGGCGCGGTTCCAGCGCAACGAGTCGCTGTCGCTGGCCGAACTCACCGCGATCACCGCGCTGCATGGCGAGTTGCGGCAGGCGGTAAACCCGACGCTCACCCCCGACCGGCGCGTGCATATCCAGCAGACACTGGCCCTGCTCTTTGCCGACACCCTCGCGCAGATCCCGCGCGAGACGATGGTCAAGCCGCAGATCCACACCGCGCTGGCGCAGGATGTCGTCGCCACCTATCGCGCCGATGCGGCGGCGCTCGATGCCGCCTTCTTTGACGGCACCCCGATGATGGATGCGCTGGTCGCGGCGCCAGGGCGGGCCATCCCTGCGCCGCAATCCGTGCGCATCACGGACCACTACAGCCCCGACGCGATCCGCCTGATCCGGGCGTCCGGCCAGGTGCTGCGCCATATCCTCGAGGCCGACCCCGAGCATTTCAAGGCCGCCGCGATGCCCGCCGACCTGCGCCCGCAGGGCTGGCCCTTCAAGCGACCGTTGCACAACCGGCTGGAACGCATCGGGCCGCTGCGCACTGCGCTGCAATATCTGCGGCGCAAGCGAATGCAGAAGTTTCAATGATCCGCCTGCGTCGCAACGGTCATGTGGCAGCGCCGCTTGACGGCCTGCGTCAGGCGGACGGGCTGTCCGGGCCGCTCAATGATGTGCCGCTTGTCAAGGGGCTGATCTTCCGCATCGACCCGGCCGCACGGATCACCGGGCAGTGGTCGAGCCCGCGCGGCCGGCTGATCGAGCTACGCAGCGAGGTGGCCCAGCCCGGCGCCTGGTTCGGGCTGCACGTCACGCTGGCCCTGCCCGACCTGCGCAGGGTTGCCTGGCTGGGTTTTGTCGCGCGCACGGCATCGCTCGACGCGATCGGGATCCGGCCCTGCCTGCGTTCGGGCCTGCCGGGCGGCGGGTTCCACGATGCGTTTTTCGACCGCCATATCCTCGCACATGCCGCCGAAACCGACCATCACGACATCATGGACCCCGCGCGCCAGCCCGGCCTGCCGCAGCGCGCGCCCTGGCGCGAGTTCATCCTGTTCCTGCCGCCGCGGCAGGGCATCACCTGGTCGCTGCACGACCTGCGCCTGTTCACGATCCCGGCCTGAGGCGCGCGATGCCGCTTGATCTGGCCCTCGTGATCCCGGTCTGGAACGATGCCGAGGGCCTGCGCGCGCTGCTGGCGCAGGCGCAGGATTTCGGCTGTTTCCGCCAGATCATCGTGGTGGATGACGGATCGGACAGGCCGGTGGTCGCGCCCGGGGCCGAGGTGATCCGCCATCCCGCGCCTTTGGGCGGCGGTGTGGCGCGCAATGCGGGGCTGGCGCGCGTCACCTGCCGGCATCTGCTGTTCTTTGATGCCGATGACCGGCTGGAACGGTCGCTGCTCGATCTGCTCGCCGACCTCGACGGGCGCGCGTTTGACTTCTGCCTGTTCAAGCATGCCGACAGCCGTGTCGCCGCCGAGGAACGCTGGGGCCAGATTGCGCATGACGAGTTCCTCTGGCAGGCGGCGGGCGTCTCGGTGGGCGTGCTGCAACCTGTGCCGCCCGCCGGCCTGCCGGTGCTGGCGCAGACGGCCAACTACCCCTGGAACAAGGTCTATCGCACCGCATTCCTGCGCGACAATGGCATCGGCTGTGGCAGCACCCGCGTGCATCAGGACATCCCGTTGCACTGGCTGGGCTTTCTTGCCGCGGACACGGTGCTGGTGTCGGACCGCATCTGCGCCTGGCACGGCGTCGCGGCGGCGGGCGGGCGGCTGAGCAACCTGCGCGGCGCAGAGCGGCTGGAGGTGTTTGACGCGCTCGAACCGGTCGCGCTGGCGGTCGAGGCCAAGGGCGACGCCGGCTGGCAGGTGGCGCTCGCCGCCTTCCTGCCGGGGCTGATGGACTGGGTCCGCCGCAGGATCGACCCCGCCCTGCATGACCGGCTCGACGCCGGGCTCGCGCGGTTTCTGGCGGCGCGGGCCGGCTGGATCGACACGGTCGCCCGCCGCGAGCCCGCCCTCGCAGAGCAATTGCGCGCCCTGCTGCGAGAGGCGCCATGATGCCCAACCTCGCCTTTGTCTTTCTCACCCGGCACTCTGCTGCCAGTTTCGAACGCACCGCGCGCGATATCGCCGCCGTGACGCGGCCCAGAGACGAGGTCATCCTGTGCGACGACGGATCGACCGACCACACCGTGCCGCTGCTGGGCCGCTGGACCGAGATGGAAGGCTGGGGCCAAGGCGTGGCCGTGCAGCGGATCGTGTCGGGCTGCGCGATGCCCGGCGATCTGGGGATTGCCACGAACGTGGCCCTTGCCGCAGCCACGGCGACGCGGGTGCTGGTCCTGTCAGAGGGGGCGCGGCTTTATCCAGAGGTCTTCAACACGGCCCGCGACACCGCCGAGGCCCGCGACCTCGACCTGATGGTGCTGCCCATGGGCCATTGGGAGCCGCGCCTCGCCTGTGCCCTGCCGCCACCGCCGCCGACGCGGCAGGGGCCGCTCTTTGGCCAGTTTCCGGCGCTGTCGCACCTGTTGTTGCGGCGCGCATTGCTGGACAGGCCGGCCCTGCTGCGCGCGGCCGAGGGGCTGCGCGCGCATGGTGATCTGGGGCTGATCTGGGGCCTGTGCGACCGCGCGGGCGGGGTCGGGGTGCATGATGACACGGTCGGGCTGACCGGTGGCCGGCTCTTTGCGCCGCAGGCCCTGTTTGACCGCGCGGTCAGGCTGCTGCCGACCTTGCCCGACGATGCGGCGCGGCAGCGGTTCGCGGGCTGGATCGCCGCGGTGCTGCCCGCCTGCCTGCGCGGACAGCCTCCGGGCGGCGACAGCGCGACCCTTGCAGGGCTTGCGCGGTTTGGCGCGGCGCTCGGTCCGCAGGCTGTGGCGCTCGGCGCTTTCGCCCGCCCGGATGCCGCATCCCTGGCCGCGCTGCGCGGCCCCCGGCCGGCCCCCGCCGCGCCGGCCGTCTCGCGCAGGGCGATGCTCCGCGTGGCGCTGACAGGGGCCCACAAGCGGCGCATCGCGCTGTCCTATGACGCGCTGACGCCGCTGCTGGCCAGCGAGGTCACGGTGACGCCCGATATCGCCCAGGCCGATCTGGTGCTGTTCGGCCATCCGCTCGATGTGATCGACTGCCCGCCCGAGGTTCAGCGCCTGATGCAGGCGGCGCGGCGACCGCTGGCCCTGCTGTCGGAAGAGCCGTTCTGGGACAGCCTTTTCAGCCCCGATCCCTGCGCCGATGTGGTCACGATCCAGCCCGCCTCGGGCGCCCCGCTGCGGCTCTTTCAGGTCAATCACCACACGTCGGATATCTTTGCCTTTGACCGGATCCCCTATATCCTGCTGACGGAACACCGCTTTGTCGCGTCACTGGCGGCCTGTTTCCGGCGCAATGCGCAGCGCTCGGCCGCCGACTGGCGCACGGCCTTTGCCACGCGACAGGGCTATGCCGCCTATATGGCCGAACGCCGGACCGAGCCGTTCCACAATGTCACCGCGCCCGAGGCCGATCTGATCGGCCTTTGCGCCTGGCGGACCGAACTCGCGCTGGCCCCCCATGCGCAGCCGGTTGACCGGATCGGGTCGAGCTGGGAGGGCGGGCAAAGCCGCTTTGAACTGTCCGACTGGCATCTGGACAAGCTCACACGCCTGAACGACCGCTACCGCTTTGTCTCGGCTGTCGAGAACACCCATCAGCCCGCCTATGTCTCGGAAAAGCTGTTCGATGCCTATGCCTGCGGCGCGCGGCCGCTCTACCATGCGTCCGACCATCACCGGGTCCACCGGCTCGGCCTGCCCGCGGCCTCCTGGGTCAACCTTTCCGGTCTTACACCCGATGCGGCGGCCGCGCAGATCGGGACGGCCGCATGGGATGACGGGTTCTTTGACGCCTATGCCGCGGCGCAGGTGCAACTCGCCGCGCTGTTCAGCGACACCGCCAGTGTGGTAGCCGAGCGCGAACGCCTGGGCCGTGCGATCATCGCGGAAATCCGCAGGATGGTTGATGCGGGCCCAGCCTGACACGGGCCCAGCCTGACACGGGCCCAGCCTGACACGGGCCCAGCCTGACACGGGCCCGACCTGCGGCCGGCGGCGCGGTCAGCGCAGCGGCGCCTTGCCCGCGTCGGGGGCAAAGACCTGCCCGCCTTCGACCCAACGCGCGATCACCGCGCGCATTGCGGCCTCGTCGCCCTCCGCCACAGCCGCCCGCAGCGCCTTGAGCGCGGCGGCGACCTCGATCTCGCTCAGATGCGCCTCGCGCGCCTGCAGGATCTTGGGATGCGGCGTGGTGATCTGACCCTCGCCGATCAGCAGCTCCTCGTGCAGCTTTTCGCCGGGGCGCAGGCCGGTCAGCACGATCTCGATATCGCCCTCCGGCGTCGCCTCGTCACGCACGCGGTAGCCTGCCGCCTCGATCATCTGGCGGGCGAGGTTGTAGATCGGGATCGGGTCGCCCATGTCGAGCACAAAGACCTCGCCCCCCGCCGCAAAGCTGCCCGCCACGAGGACAAGACGCGCCGCCTCGGGGATGGTCATGAAATAGCGCGTGACCTCGCGATGGGTGAGCGTGATCGGCCCCCCGCGCGAAATCTGGTCGTGAAACAGTGGAATGACCGACCCCGACGAGCCCATCACATTGCCAAAGCGCACCATCGAATAGATCGTGCCGCCGCCCGCGACATTGGACCGGCTGGCCAGATCCTGCACGACGATCTCGGCCATCCGCTTGGACGCGCCCATGACGTTCTTGGGGCGCACGGCCTTGTCGCTCGAGATCAGGATAAAGCGTTTCACCCCGCATTCGCCCGCCGCCACAGCCAGCGTCTGGGTGCCCAGCACGTTGTTGGTGAGGCCGGCGGCCGGGTTGACCTCGACCAGCGGCACGTGCTTGTAGGCTGCGGCGTGCAGCACGATCGTCACCTTGTGGCGGGTCATGACGCGCCGCACAAGCGCCCCTTCGGTGACAGACCCCAGCACCGGCACGACCTCGATCTTGAGCCGTTCGGCCAGCACCTTGAGTTCCTGTTCGAGGGTGTAGAGCGCCAGTTCGCTGTTTTCCAGCAACACCAGCCTGTCCGGCGCGCAGGACATGAGCTGACGGCACAGTTCGGACCCGATGGACCCGCCCGCACCCGAAATCAGGATCGACTGGCCGACATAGGTCTCGGCCCCGCCGGGCAGTTCCGCATCGAGCGGGGCGCGGCCCAGAAACCGGCCCGCCGCCACCGGGCGCAACTGATCGACCAGCGCCTCGTTGCCTGCAAGCTGCGCAAAGGAGGGCAGCGCCTGCACGTCGAGCCCCATATCCTCGAGCCGGCGCGAGATCTGCGCGAGGCGCGGGCGCGGGGTCGAGGGCATGGCGAGCAGCACGCGGTCCACCTGCCGCTCGCGCACCAGCGTGGCGATGGCTACGGGCGAATAGACGGTGAGGCCCTGCACGATGGTCGCTTGCAGCGCCTTGTTGTCATCGACAAAGGCGACCGGGAAAATCCGCTCGTCGGTGCGCAGCGCCGCCACAAGCTGCCGACCGGTGCGCCCGGCGCCATAGATCAGCACGCGGCACTGTTCCTGCCCGTGGCGATAGACCGCCAGCAGGAACTTGAGCAACACGACCCGCACGCCCACCGCCATCAGGAAATACACGATGGCAAAGTTGATGAAGGTCGCGACCGGCGTGCCAAGATTGGCGAGGTCGTCAAGGATCGCGGTCGCGAGCCCCAGCACCAGCGCATGCACGGCCGTCATGCTGATCGCGCGGCTCTCATAGGCCTTGAGCTGGATCCGGTGGATACCCATCACAACCGTGAGCAGCCCCGCCACCAGCATCAGCAGCGGCAGCGCCAGCCAATGCAGCACCACATCCTCGAACAGCGGCAAGCCGTTGAGCTGGAGCGCAAAGGCCGCAAGCAGGGCAAACGGGACAAGCCCCACGTCGATGCACAGAACAATCATCTGTTTTGCCCGACGCGGTAGTCTGTTCAGCAATCTCAGCATGAATATTCCCGGCGCCACAGCGCCCAACTGACAATCAATCGGGTCCAGGCGGACTTGTGCAGGGGTCCGCCGCCCCCGACCCTCGTTCTGGCCCCTTTTAGGCCTCAAAATCCGCACTTTTCAACAGTCTTTGCGGCCCCTCGCGCCGCGGGGCGGTCTGGATGGTCGGGTTTCCGCCGATTGCGGCGCAGATGACACGTCAGGGGGGGCGCAAAGGGGCGCCGGGCGGACAGCCGGCGGCAGGCCCGGCCTGTGCCAAGTTGAACCAATTTAGCGGCAAACGCCGCCCTGCTGCCCAAATCCGACCCCCCGCACGGCCCCTCCGCCCGGCAAGCCTCGATGTCGGGAAAAATGTCGAAGGCCCGGGGGGGGCCCTGCCATGCCGAACATCTCGCGCGTTGCCTATGTCACCATGCCCGGTGACTTTGACATGTCGCGCCTGACCGGGCTTGCGATTGTCGATCCCGGCAATGGTCCGGTGCTCTATGCCACGTCGCGCTATGACGGGGCGATCAGCCTGTGGAACATTGCGGGCGGCGGCGGGCCCAGCCGCATCGCGACCTCGGCACATACCCGCGCCGACAGGGCCGGCACCACGGCAGACCTCGCCTTTGTCCAGATGGGCGAGGACATTGGCCTGCTGACCGGCGGGGGCGGATCTGGCGGGCTGAGCCTGCGTCGGCTGGCCGATGATGGCCGCTTTGGCGCAGCGGTGTCGCTGGGCACGATCAGCGCCTTTCCGGCCGATCTGGTCCATACGACCACGGTCGATCTGGGCGGGGCGCAGGTGGTCTATGGCGGGATCGCCGGGCGGGCGGGCATCGGGCGGCTGGTCTTTGACACCGACGGGCGCCTCACCGACAGCCGGCTCACGCCCGACAACGCCACGGTCCATGCCGACCGGGTGACGGCGCTGGCGCAGACGCAGATCGGCAGCCAGACCTACATCTTTTCCGCCGCGCATAATGACAACGGCGTCACGTCCTGGGCGGTGTCGGGGTCAGGCGGCCTGACGCGGACCGACAGTCTGGGCACCGCGCAGGGCCTGTGGATCGCCGCCCCTACCGCGATGGAGATGACCGAGATCGCCGGCGCCCGCTTTCTGGTGCTGGCGGCGGCGGGGTCGGGGTCGCTCAGCGTGATCCGGGTGCGCAGCGACGGCAGCCTGCAGGTGACCGACCATGTGGTCGATGACCTGAACAGCCGCTTTGCCGGGGTGACGGCGATGACCGTGGTGCGCCATCGCGGCGACACCTATGTGGTGGCGGGCGGGGCGGATGACGGCATCTCGCTCTACCAGCTTCTGCCCAACGGAAGGCTGATCGACCGGGCGCATCTGGCCGATGCGACCAACATGGGCCTCGCCAATGTGAGCGCGATCACCGCGCGGTCGCATGGCAATGCCATCGACATCTTTGTGGCCAGCAGCAGCGAGGCCGGCATCACGCAGTTGCGCTATCTGCCGGGGGCCGAGGGCGAGGTGCGCTTTGCCGCCGCCACGGGCGGCACGCTGTCGGGCACGAACGGCAATGACATCCTCGCCGGCAGCGCTGCGGCTGATCGCCTGCTGGGGGGCGCGGGTGACGACATCCTTATGGATGGCGCCGGAGTGGATGTGCTGACTGGCGGCGCGGGGGCGGATATCTTCGTGATGTCGTCCGATGGCGGGGTCGATACGATCACCGACTTCACGCCGGGCGTGGACCGGATCGACCTCTCCGGCTGGCCGATGCTGCGCAGCCGGGCGCAACTGACCATCGTGCAGACCGGCAGCGGCATGCGCATCACCTATGGCAACGAGGTGCTGCATGTCGTGACCGCGACCGGCACCCCGATCAACCCCGCGAACCTCGGCATCGGCACCTTTGTCGGGCTGACGCGCTATCTGACCAACCTGCCGACCGGGCCGGAATATCCGATCCCGCCCGGCGGCCCGATCCCGCCCGTCGTGGACAAGGATGGCGGCGGCACGGGTGGCGGTGGCGGCGGCGGCGGTGGCGGTGGCGGCGGTGGC
>Ga0210015_1000301_pt1 | contig 52773 bp, 48 predicted proteins | sample CryGeymeta201522_FD_185471 | JGI IMG/M metagenome (GOLD analysis project Ga0210015, IMG submission 185471) | Groundwater microbial communities from Crystal Geyser aquifers in Utah, USA - Crystal Geyser metaG 2015-22 (SPAdes) (version 2) | ecosystem: Environmental > Aquatic > Deep subsurface >...
GCTTTACTGTCACTGCTCTTCCCGAAAAGTATTCTGACTCGACTTACAGATACTTTCTCGAGATCTGGAAAAAACGGCCGATTGAAAAAGACTCGCTGGAAAAAGCTGAAGAACTTTTTGTTGTCTGCGAAAAAAAATGCAATCCTATTATTGGTAATCCGCAGTGGGATATTGCCTATTTTGCCCCTAATAAAATTATTGGAGAGTGGAATATTAATGATGTTAGAATATATAAATTAATCAGATGAAAATTTCTTTAATCATTCCTTGCTATAACGAAGAGGCTAATATTAAAAAGGGGGTTCTTGACAAAATCGGTAATTTCACCAAAAATGACAATCGTTTTTCAGAAGTTGTCATCGTCGACGACGGCTCCGACGATAATTCACAAACAATTATTAAAAATAAGTATCTTAAAATTTTCCCAAAGTTTAGACTGGTACAAAGCTCTCACCAAGGAAAAGCCTTTGCTATTTTAACTGGTATCAAACACGCTAAAGGTGACTGGGTGATGTTTACTGACATCGACCTGGCAACGCCGATTGAAGAAGCCGATAAATTAATCAAGGAAACAAACAATAACTATCAGATAATTATCGGTTCCAGGAATAGTTATCGCCAAGGAGCGCCAATACTAAGAAAAATAATGGCAAAGGGATTTATTATCATTAGAAACTTGATTGTCGGACTTCCTGGAATAAAAGACACTCAATGCGGTTTTAAACTTTTTGAAAAAAAGGCGTCTACAACAGTTATTAACAACCTCAAGGTTTTCCACAATAATAGAAAGGCAAAAGGCTCTTCTGTCTCTGCCGGTTTTGACTTGGAATTTTTGTTTTTGGCTCAAAAATTTGGATATAAAATAAAAGAGGCGCCGGTTATTTGGCGCCACGTCGAGACTAAAAATGTCAACTTTATCAAAGATACAATCGAGACTTTAAAAGACATTTTGAAAATTAAATATTTTGACTTAAAAGGTAAGTATGAAACTAAAAGATAATTTTATTCTGATGCTTCTTGTTATTTTATCTTCGTTTCTGATTTTTTATCAATTCACCTTTATACCAAAATATTTGACGTTTGACGAAATCGAGTTTACTAAATTAGCTTTATCTTTGAGCGGAAAACCCTATACGCCTTATTCTGCTTTGGCAACCGGTCATTCAACGTTATATTTCTACACTCTTCTTTTTTCTCTCAAAACTTTTGGAATTAACGTTTTTGCTTTGAGACTTCCGGCGGCGATCTTTGGAATTTTCTCTGTAATTTTATTTTATTTTGTTTCCCGTCTGTCATTCCGATCCCGACTAAGCCGGGAGAGGAATCTAGAAGTAGATTTCTCAGTCGCTTCGCTCCTTCGAAATGACAAATGGTTTGCTTTTTTATTAGGATTCATTTTTTTGACATCAAGATGGTTTCTTAATTTTTCCCGTTTTGCTTTTGAACCAACATTTTTATTATTTTTGGAGTTGACATCAATATATTTTTTACTTCGCTCTTCTATCATCCTGAACGAAGTGAAGGATCTCTCGCGAATGCGAGATAACTCAAACAAGTTGAGAGATTCTTCGGCTTCGCCTCAGAATGACAGTTTTTTCCTTATCCTTTCTGGCCTTTTTGCTGGTTTAGCTTTTAATTCTTATACTCCAGGCCGAATTTTTTTTCTTTTGCCATTGTTTTTATTAACTTTAAAAACTTTACGAACTTTAAAACTTTATAAACTTGTTTATTTTATTATTCCCTTTTTAATAATCATTGCTCCACTAACGTTATACCTATCAACTACTAAAGAAACCCGCGTTGATCAACAGTTTTTTTTGAAAAACTCTAAAATGACTGCGAACGAAAAAATTTCCGGCCTTTGGTACAATATTTCCTCAAACACGCTGATGTTTTTTACAAAAGGAGACATAAATGGCCGCCATAACTATCCCGGCAAACCTGCCCTTAACCCGGTTTTGGGAATATTATTTGTCGCCGGATTAATAGTCTCAATCAAAAATATTAAGAATTTTTATAACCAGTTTTTTCTTTCTTATTTTTTCCTGTCGCTTTTTCCTGCTCTAATGACTTACCCCTGGGAAAATCCCAATATGCTTCGCACATTTACTGTTATTCCTTCTGTGGTTTATTTTGTTGGTCAAGGAATTATTGTCATTGCGAGGAGTGAAACGACGAAGCAATCTCTTAAACTATTGAGATTGCCACGCTCCCTTTGGTCGCTCGCAATGACAGTTGTAATAGTTTTCCTTATTCTTCTTTCTTCCCTTTACGAACTCCGCACCTATTTTAAATATCAAGCAAAAGTTTTCCAAGACTCATTTGAAATCCACTATCCTTTAGAGAAAGCCATTAAACTAAAAAATCCTTATGAAAAAAATCAGTAAGATCGTCGTTTGGCTTTTTCTTTTTTCTTTGTTACTTCGTGTTTTCCATCTTTCTTACTTTATATCTTTTCATCAAGATCAGGTCCGCGACCTTTATTATCTTAAAGATCATTTTGAAAAAGGACAGTTCATTCTTCTTGGCCCAAAAGCCTCGGTGGGCAATTTCTTTCTTCCTCCTTTTTGGTATTACCTGATGAGCGTTGCCTATATTTTTTCCAAATCACCTTTGTCCCCGGCTTTTCTAACTGCTTTACTTTCTAGCATAACTACAGTTGTTATTTTTATTTTTATTAAAAAATTTTATGATGAAAAACTAGCGTTTATTACCGCTACTTTATATGCCGTCTCGCCTTTATCAATCGAATACTCCCGCTTTGCCTGGAATCCTAATCCGATTCCTCTGTTTACGATTTTAACTTTTTACTTTTTATACGAATATTTATTCAATAAAAAAAATAAATCTTTTTATTTAGGAATAATAACCGCCAATCTCGCCTTTCAACTTCATTATCAAGGATTGGTCATATTTATTTTCTATTTTTTAGTTATTTTATTCTCGAAAAAATTTACCTTAAAAAAATTTTTTCAATATTTACTGATAAATCTTATTCTTGTTTTACCTTTTATCATCTATGAAATTCAGAATAATTTTAAAAATTCTTTGGGAATCATTAATTTCTTAATCGCCTCACAAACAACTGCTAAATTAAAACTTTTTGGTATTCCTTTCTTTATCAAATTTATCTTTAAAGACTTTTCTTTATTTTTAGCGAGAGTAATGTTTTTTAAAAATAAAATCTTAGGATTTTTTGCACTTTTAATTCTGGGTTTTTCTTTATTAATTTCGCTTCTAAAACTCGCTAAACTTTCTAAACCTTTTAAACTCTTAAATTTGTTTTTAATTTTTTCTTTTATAATGCTTTTCTTTTACAAAAATTCGCTAATTGATTTTTATCTGTTGTTTTTAATTCCTATCGTAATTATTTATTTTGTTTTAATATCAAAAAATATCTTAGGAGAAAAATTAACTTTGGGTTTATTTTTTATCTTAATTTTAATTAACCTTCTTAAATCACCAACTTTGGGAGTTTATGATAAAACCTTTCTTTGGATTACAAAATCAATAAAAAAAATTACCATAACTAAAAACTACTGTGTCAGTTATAGTATCTTTCCCCAAAATTTTATTGAAAGTAAGTATCGTTATACAATGACTTTGGTCAAAAACAAACCGGTCTACGAAAACTGTGACCTGACTATGTATTACCGTTGCGATCCCAAGGTGAAAACCGGATATTATCTTTGTGAAAATGCCATCTGTACTAGAACGCCAATTGACTTATCATGGGGAAAACTAATCGACATGAAACCTTTGGATTATAGTGTTAAAATATATGAATTTGACTTCTAAAATCATATGTCAACAATTCATAAACTAATAATTGGAAACTGTATGAGCATGGAGGAAATCTCCGATAAAAGCGTTCATTTAATGGTTACTTCACCGCCTTATTTTAACGCTCCATTCGATTATAAGAAATTATTTAAAAACTATGACCAATATCTTGGAGTCTTAAAAAGATTTGCTAAAGAAACCTATAGAGTTTTACAAGATGGAAGAATTGCGGTTTTGAATATTGACGACATGCTAATAGACGGCGAAAAATTTCCAATCGTAGCTGATGCGATAAAAATTTTTCAGGAAGCAGGATTTAGATACAGAGATAGGATTATTTGGAAAAAACCTGATGGTTATTTAAGAATTAGTCGTCGTAGCGGAGTAATTCTCCAGAATCCTTATCCGATGTATTTTTATCCTGATAATTTACTTGAAAGTATTATTATTTTTCAAAAAGGTAGATTTGACTATCGATCAATTTCTAAAGAAATCCGTATTGCTTCAAAAGTTGACATAAAAGAATTCTCTAGTAAAAAATGGTATATGACTCTTTGGGAAATGAATAACGTAATGCCCGGTTCACCGCTAGAAAAAAATATTGCGGCTTTTCCTGAAGAATTACCATACCGAGCGATTAGACTTTTTTCTTATAAAGGAGAAACTGTTCTTGATCCTTTTGTTGGTAGTGGAACAACTATGAAAAAAGCGAGAGAACTTGAGAGAAATAGTATTGGTATTGAAATAAAAAAATCACTCGTTCCTATTATTAAGGAAAAATTAGGTTTTGGTAATGGTCAAAGTACAATTTTTACTAATAAAAATGACAAATTAGAAGTAATCTATCGTAAAACAGAAAAATATGGATATATTAGCTAAAATCAAAGGTATAAAATACAATCCTTTTCTTTGTCGTAATTTAAAAATTTTTGACTTTGAGAATTTAAGAATGGCTTTAGATTCTTGCGCTTCTTTTATTCTTAATATTAATAAAGAAAATAAAATTGCTATAAGTTGGTGGGTTTCATCCAAACGCACTCGTTCTTATCCTTATGCAAGAGTTTATGACACTTTGAACTTCTCTGGAAAAAAAATAACAATAATCCCAGTTATTAAAGATGAAGGGAAAGAAGGTGATAGAGATTTTTTACAATGGGATACTGTATCTTTAATGAGCTTGTTAGGAATTTATGTAATTATCGCCTACTATACCGAAGCTGAAAAAAGTAAAAGATATAGACATAAAATTACTAATCAACGTTTTGATACTGATTACATTAAAGAACAAATTAATAAAATCCTTTCTTATCAGTCAGATGCTTTACATTGGAATTTATTTCATGTTGATAAAGTTGGATATATTAGTCAAAAAGCAATCGAATCATATTTAAAAATCTCTAAAAAATTAAAAATAGAAATGCATTCATGGACATCTGTAGAAAAAAGAATCAATAAGCTTTTAAAAGGCAGGAATGATTTTATGAAACTATCGAGAATTTTAGCAAAAAAGGCTCAAAAACGAGAAAGCTTGACTATTCAGCCAAAAGAAAATCTTTCAGGTATAAAAGCAAAAATCACAATACGAAATTATTTAGGTGGTTATTATTATTTTACCTCTGACGAAATTGAATTAAAAAATGATACTGTTTTTTTGATTGAAGGAAAACATAGTAAAACTAATTTCTTACCCTCTTTAGAAGATATAAAAGATGGACTATTAAAAATGATTTTATTTACTAATCTAGAAGATATAAAAATTAATGGTAAAAAATATCATCCAAAATCAGTATTAAAATTAACAACTAAGGCTAATTTTGATCTACAAAAACTCAATAATACTCAAAAACACATATTAAAATTTCTTGATAAAGAGGCGAAAACTAACGGATTTTTGGTAAAAATTAATTAATCTATGTTCGACATCTTTAAAATCTGGTCATTTCTCAAAAAATCTTTTTCTAAAAAAGACCTTTTGATTATTTCTTTAATAATCGCCCTATTTTTTTTAACCCGCCTTATCAACCTAACCAGTCTGCCGATTTTTGGCGATGAAGCCATTTATATCAGATGGGCCAAGGTCGCCTGGCATGATCCTTCTTGGCGTTTTATCTCCTTAACCGACGGCAAACAACCGCTACAAACCTGGGGTACCATTCCCTTTCTTAAACTTTTTCCTGACAATGCTCTTTTGGCCGGTAGACTTTTCGGCGTTTTAGGCGGTTTCATTAGTTTAATCGGAATACTTTCTTTAATTTTCTATCTTTTTGATAAAAGAACTGCTTTTTTGGGAGCTTTTCTTTACCTTTTTACTCCTTACTTTCTTTTTTATGAGAGGATGGCTTTAGTTGACTCCTGGGTTAATGCTGCTGCTATTTGGATTTTTTTGCTATCAATCATCATGGTAAAAAAAAGAGGGTTAGATTTTTCCTTAATATTAGGATTAACGGCCGGATTTTTTCTTTTAGCAAAATCATCGGTACGAATTTTTTTAATGTTATCCGTCTTTGCTCCGGTTTTAATCTGGCAGAAAAACAAAAAGAACCTTTTTAAAGAAAGTGTTAATTATTTTGTCTTACTAGGCATTTCTTCAGTGATCGCTTTGATACTTTATAATGTCCAACGCCTTTCTTCTTTTTTCCACTACGTTGCTCAAAAAAACCTTACTTTTGTGATGAGTTTTTCTGAATTTTTAAAAACACCGTTTCAATACTTCTGGAACAACCTTAGATATACACCACTCTACGTCCTCTGGGAGATGGGGTTTGTATTGGGAATAATTGGATTAATTGGATTTATTAGACTTATTAGAAAGGATCAAAAGCTGGGTCTTTACTTTTTGCTCTGGATACTTCTACCATTTATTGCCATTGTTTTTTTTACTAAAGTTCTTTTCCCTCGTTATTTAATCTTTTTCGCTTCACTACTTTTAATTCTCGCTACCTATTACTTATTTCATATTTCCTATCGCTTAAAAATATTTTTATTCATCTTAATTTTCTTGTCAATTTTTTTCTTTGATCTCACTATTCTTTTTGGTCACCGATATATTCCTTTTCCCGCTGTTGACCGCGGCCAGTATCTCGAAGGCTGGCCAGCTGGCTGGGGAATCAAGGAAATTGTCGACTATGCTAGAGAAAAATCAGCTATAAAACCGGTGATATTAATCTCTGAAGGAAACTTTGGTATGGCCGGCGATGCCCTAGAGGTTTTCATAAAATCTACTGATAAAATCATTCTCAAACCATATTGGCCGTTGGATGAAAGACAACTTTTTCAACATCAAAAAGATTTAAAAAATAACTTCGTCTATGTCGTTTTTCCTCACCGAGAAGAGTTCCCTGACTTCTGGCCTTTGAAGCTTATTAAAAAATACGAAAAACCCTGGAATAAATCAGCTATTTATTTTTTTCAGTTAACCCCTAAATGATAAAAAAAATAATCTTTTTTATCACGGTTATTGCCATTATTTTGTTTCTTGGCCGAAACCTTAATCCCTTTTCCTCTTTGATGTTTGAGTTTCATGACGCTACTCAACCGGCGCGCATTCAACAGTTTACCCTTAACCTAAAACAGTTAAACATCCCGCCTCGAGTCGCTCCTGATTTTAACTTCAAAAAAGGCTATCCGGTATTTAACTTTTACGCGCCCTTTTCCTATTGGTTAACCTCATTAATCAATCTCATTGGTTTTGATATCGTTTCTTCTTTAAAACTGTCTTTTCTTTTTGCCATCTTAACTGCCTTTTTCGGCAGTTTTGTTTTCTTGAACGGTTTTTTCGACTTCTACCCTTCTTTATTAGGCGGAGTTTTTTATATCACTTCTTTATATTTTCCGGTTGACATCTTTGTTCGCGGCAATCTGGCTGAGATCTGGTTCTTAGCGCTTTTTCCTTGGGGATTCTATTTTATTATCAAAAATAGTAAGCGATTAACTAAACTAGAATTTTTTTTCGGAGTTTTAATTTTATCCTTTCTTTTCACCAGCCATAATATCTATTCCCTAATTTCTATCCCCTTAATAATAATCTTTATTCTTCTTCTAAAAAACAAAAAACCAAACCTTATGATGATCGGCCTTGCCATTCTTCTGTCTTCTTATTTCTGGCTACCAGCTTTAATGGAAATGAAATATATTATTGCCCAACAGATGGCGGCTAAAACCAACTTTCGCGACCATTTTTTATGCCTTTTCCAACTTTGGCAGTCACCCTGGGGTTTTGGCGGATCAACCCCTGGCTGCGTGAACGACGGAATATCTTTCAAAATTGGAAAGCTGCAGATTATTTTCTTTGTACTTGGAATTTTGTTATTTTTATATAAATTATTTATTAAAAAAAATAAATTAAACAAAGTTTCTTTATTCTTTATTATCTACTCATTATTATTTTTATTTTTAACCATTTATCAATCTCAATCCATCTGGGAACTTTTCTCGCCTGTCCTATCAGTTTTCCAGTTTCCCTGGAGATTTATTGGTCTATCTCTCTTAGGAATTTCGTTCCTTAGTAGTTATTTTTTTGACCAAATAAAATTCTTGGGGAAAAATTTTGTTGTTTTAGTATTAATAACTGCCGCCTTAATTATTAATGGTAAATATTTTTCCGGCCAGGAAATCAAAAAATCTGTTTTTGAGAAAAAATACCTATCGCAAAAATATATTGAAAATGTGGCGGCTTTAAAAATCCCTGAATATTTTCCTAAAGACAATGTCAGGATAGATTATGGAAGAACCACGATAAAAAAAACAGGAAATATTTTATCGTTAATTACTATTATAGGATTATTTATATGGACGATCTTAAGAAAAAAACCATCATATCAACCCTAAGCCTTTTTTTCCAAAGCGGTTACTCGGCTTTTTTAGGCCTGGTGGCTAATCTTGTTCTCACTATTCTTTTATCGCCAGCCATCTTCGGCATCTATATCGCCACCCTGTCAATTATTTCTATTTTTAACTACTTTTCTGATATTGGTATGGCCGCCTCTCTTATCCAAAAAAAAGAGATCGACCGTAATGATGAAAGAACCGTCTTTACTGTCCAGCAACTTTTGATCATCACCTTGGTAATTATCGGTTTCACCTTAACTAAATCTATCCAAAATTTTTATCGTCTGCCTTCTCAAGGAATTTTGTTGTACCACGCCCTGCTTATTGGTTTTTTTCTTTCTTCATTAAAAACTCTACCCTCAATCATTTTGGAAAGGAAGATTCAATTTCAAAAAATCGTCCTTGTCCAAATCATTGAAAATACCTGTTTTTATCTAACCGTCATAATCTTGGCCATTCTCGGCTGGGGATTGAATAGTTTTTCTCTGGCAGTAATTATCAGATCGATTATCGGTGTCATCACTATCTATATCATTTCTCCTTGGAAACCAGGAGTCGCCTTCTCTTTTCCTTCTTTTAAGAAACTGGTCTCTTTTGGCCTGCCCTTTCAAACCACTAGTCTCTTGGCTCTAGTTAAAGATGATTTGATCACTCTCTATCTGGGTAAAGTGTTAGGTTTCCAATTCTTAGGCTATATCGGCTGGGCAAAAAAATGGGCTGAGGCGCCAATCAGAATTATCATGGATAATATTAATCGGATTCTTTTTCCTTTATTTTCCCGCCTCCAGAGAGAAAAACAAAAGTTGACTCGTTTAGTAGAAAAGGCGATTTTTTATCAGTCTCTTTTTATTGTGCCCGCTACCTTTGGTTTGGTTTTGACCATGGATAAATTCATCCAGATTATTCCCAAATATCTCCGCTGGCAGCCAGCCCTGCCTTTGTTTTATCTTTTTTGCCTATCGGCTCTTTTTTCCTCTTACTCAACTCCTTTTATCAACCTCTTAAATGGACTCGGCCAGGTAAAGATTTCTTTTTATTTTATGATTTTTTGGACTGCTTTAACCTGGATTCTCACCCCGCTTTTGACCAAGACTTATAGCCTCTATGGTTTTCCCTTTACCTTGATTATTCTTTCCTCAACTTTTTTGCTTGTCATCCAACAGGCAAAAAAATATCTGGAATTCCAAGTGATAAAGAATGTTTTTCCTGCTTTTATTTCTTCCTGTCTTATGGTGGCCGCTACCAATCTCAGCTTCCGACTGCCTTTTAATTTAACCTTGACTTTGCTTGTTGCTATCTTAATCGGTATAATTACCTACGGATTGACACTTTTGCTGATTTTTAAGGTCAATCTGTTTGAGGAAATTAAACTGTTATTAAACAAAAATGGCTAAACTAACCAGCATCATTGTCGTCAAAGACAGTCCTCCTTTTTTATTAAAAACCATTGCTTCAGTTGATGACTTAGTCCAAGAAATCATTATTGTTGATATTGGCATCGATCCTAATCTTAAAGACATTTTAGTGAGAAACAAAAAAATTAAATTAGTGGAAATTAAAGAAGCGGTCCCTTATGTAGAATTAATAAGAGAAAAAACAAAATCGTTTGCCAACAGTGACTATCTGATTTTTCTTGATCCAGATGAAGTTATCCCTCCGGCACTAAAACAAATCATTGAAAAAAAGACAGAGTTTTATGACTATCTCTCTATGCCGCGGAAAAACATCATCTTCGGCCGCTGGATCAAGCACTGCCGTTGGTGGCCTGACTACCAAACTAGAGTTTTCAAAAAAGACAAAGTCATCTGGCCAAAGATTATCCACCGCCAGCCAAAAGTTAGCGGAACCGGTTTTAGAGTCGAACCAAAAGAAGAACTGGCTCTTATTCACCATAACTACCGAGACTTAGATGAGTACTTGGATAAAGCTAAACGCTATGCCAAATATGAGGCTAAAGAGTTTATCCTAGAAAAAAAGCTGTTAACCTTTGGAGAAACCGTTCGTCGCGCCATAAACGAACTTGTCAGTCGCTACTTTGCCGCTGAAGGATATAAAGACGGCATGCAAGGCTTTGTCCTATCCTGTTTTCAGATGATTTATTACTTTTTGGTCTATTTTTATTATCTTGAGATGATGAAGTTTAAAGATGATAAAACCATAAAACCAGAACTCTTCTTTAGACAAGGACTAAAAGAAACTCTTTATTGGAAAAAAAAGAGAACTTTGAAAGAATCGATTTTGAAAAAAATCCTATGATTGGTTTAGTAACCGTTAATTACAGCCAATATCAACTCACTCGCGAATTTCTTGATTCTTTAGCTTCTGTAAAAAATTCTCAAAACTGTTCAATCTTTATCGCCGATGTCTCTTCTAAAAAAGAGGATTTAAAACTCTTAAAAAAATATCCTTTTAAGATACAGGTAGAGCTACTTTCTAATCACGGTTATGCCTATGGAATTAATCAGGGAGTAAAGTATTTTTTAAAAAGGAAATTCAATCAGTTCTGTGCTATCAACAACGACATTTTCTTCGATAATAACTTTTTGCTTGAAGCAGAAAAAAGTTTTAAAAAGAAGGATATTTTTGGCGGAAAGATCTATTATGCTCCGGGATTTGAATATCATAAAAAATACAAAAAAGAAGAATTAGGAAAAGTTCTCTGGTATGCCGGCGGAGTTAATGACTGGAAAAATGTCATGTCTATTCATCGTGGTGTCGACGAAGTTGATATTGGTCAATATGATAAAGAAAAGGAAACAGATTTCATCACTGGTTGTATGTTGTTTTTTAGTAAAAAAGTCGTCGACACCATTGGTTTCTGGAATGAAAATTATTTTCTATATTATGAAGACTCTGATTTTTGCGAACGGGCCAAAAGAGCTAGATTTAAACTTTATTATAATCCGGGAATCATTATCTATCACAAAAACGCCCAGTCAACCGGTGGCAGCGGCTCACCTCTTCATCAAAAATATCAGCGAAAAAACCGCCTCATTTTCGGACTCAAATACGCTCCTTTAAGAACCAAAATTCATTTGATTAAAAATTATTTATTAGGAAAATAAAATGACAGAAATTATTTTATTCTTAATTTCTTTTCTTACTCGTTTCGTCTTTCTCTATTTTGGTTATCCTTCAGTCACCCACGACGAAGCTGATTATTTTATCAACAGTTATCTTTTGGCCAAAACAGGCTCTGACATTTATAATCAGAAGTTTTTTTTGACTTCTGGAATACTTAATGCAACTTCAAGTATTCCTGTTTACTTAGGTAGTTTTGTATATCTTTTTTTTGAAAAATCGGTTATCTCCGGGAGACTGCCATATGCCATTATGAATTCTTTAATTCCAGTTTTGTTTTACTTGATTTTAGTTAAACTTACTAGAAGTAAAGTTTTCTCTCTTATAGGATTTACTGTATTAAATTTTTCACCTTGGTTTTCCTTTCTTTCTTCGCTTTCGGCAATCGACGCGCCGACGGCTTTAGTCCTGTTTCTTATGGGTTTTTATGTTTTATTAACCGACATTAAACCCTTTATTAAATATTCGTTGTTCTTGGGTTTTTCTTTTTTGTCTTTTAATTCCTACATGGGCATAAAAACGATTTTTTTATTTATGGTTTTTATAGCTTTTATGTCTAAAAGAATCTATGAAAAAGAAAAACTTTTTTTTAAACAGATCTTAAAGGATTTCTTGATTTCAGCTGTAATTTTTCTAATTTTTTTTCTCATAAGTTTAAACACTCCTTCTTCAAAATTTTTCAAATCTCGACTAACCGACAAAATCTTTCTACTTAATCCATCTTTAATAGCAAAAAATGTTGATTCTCTAAGAGAACTGTCAAAAGGACCCAAAATCGTCCGTTATCTTCTTTTTAATAAACTTACTGTGACATCAAGTATGTTCTTAGAAAGATACATGCAGGTTTTTAACCCGTATCTACTTTTTTATAAAGGTGATAGTCATCCGATATACGGAACATATTATTACGGTCTTTTCTATTTATTTGATTTTGTCTTTCTCATTCTTGGTCTAATTTTTTTTACAAATTTATTCAAAAAAAACTGGCTGATCACTATTCCCTTTTTTCTTTTACTAATATTGACGCCTGTTGCTATCGGAATAACTATTGATGGGGCAACCATTTCCTTAAGAGGCTATCCAATGATTCTTGGTTATGCTTTTTTTATTAGTTGTGGAATCTATTATATTTATTTTCATTTACTTAGAAATAGAAGAATAACTTTTCCAATTATTGTTTTAATTTATTTACTATCTTTTGCTCATTTCTTCTCAACTTTTACTACCACCATTCGGTATACTTCCGCTGACCAGTGGCACATCAATGAAAAAATACTTGCGGATAAGATTAATGAAATAAAAACCAGATTAAATAAAAAAATTATTGTTTATGTTAACGGCCCAAGAGAAACCCTACTACTTTATCTTTTTTATAAAAATAAAAATCCGGAGGAAATAAAAAAAATTTTGTCTAAAAACAAATTAAACTACGAAAATATTTATTTTTCAGCAGAATGCCCCCAAAAAAAAATAAATAATATTATTCAAATCATTCACTCCGAAAGATGTCCAATAAATGAAAAAGTGTTTACAAGTAAACCGCTTTTTTTACCAGAAACTTCTCTTTCGTCAAAATACCTTCTTCTTGAATAATTTTTTGAAGATAAAAATGGCATTAATTACAAAGAAAAAAATATTTATAAAAGAACAGGTTGAGTCTTGGTCAATGTAGTTTATTTTTTTTGTCTTCCACCCAAATCTGCCATAAATAAGATTGAATATCTCCCTCATTAAAATTTATTTTATTGTTATTACGTATCCTCTGTCTGACTTCTTCCTTTTGTTTTTTCAAGCCATTAGTGTCATCTTTTACCCAAAGATCTTTGGTTTGAAAATAAGTAAAACCTAACCAAAAAACAATTAATAGTAAAAGTAGAGGTTTGAATTGGAATCTAAGTAACCTGTTTTGAATATAGAAAACTATATATATTACTAAAACCGAATTCATTAACATATAGTATTCCGAAGTTGACCCTCCGTAAAAAGAATAGCCAAAAGCAGGAACAAGAAACCACAGCGATATCAGGTAACCCAAAACTTTCTGCTTTTTATTTTTTTCAAAGAGAAGGAAAATAAAATATACAACCGGGACTATAAGGACAACAAATCTGTTTACCTTTGGTAATGACAAGATTGTCTGAAACTGGATAAAAGCATCGTAAAGCCTATATATAAAAAAACGGAGATGAAAACCATCGATGAGATAGTCTTTAAAAAAATTACTGAATAGGTTCAGATTATTGTATTTAGTTTGCCAGTCATAGATTATGTTTGGTGTCAGCCAGATAAAAAATAATGGAAAACTTAATAATGAATAAATTAAAGTCTTTTTTTTGTCTTTTGTCAGAATGAAAGAAAGAATAATAATCAAAGGTAAAAATATCACGGAAAAATGAGCGTGAAAAAATAACCCGGTCAAAAAACTGACTATGAAAATCCAGTAGTAGTTTTTTTTAAAAATAATTTGATATATTCCGTAAAAAATCAAAGCGGCAATCCCGGAAACAAGAGAGACATTCCATGGAGTTCGGTTTATTTCTATCAGATATTTATTGGTGGCGTAAATAAAAATTGTAAATAAGGCAGCTTTTTTGTTAAATATCTTTAGTGTCACCCAAAAAATAGCCAAAAAATTAAGAATATTTATCAGTATATTCAGATAATTTGCCCCTGTCGGATCGAGGTTGGTTAAATAATAAAATGGCACCAGTAAGTAATACCATAAAGGGCCAAGATGAAAATGACCGACTCCGGTTCTAGGACCATTCAAAACCCAAGTCTTTTTCACGATGATATCCCTCACTAACCAGGAATCTCTACCTTGATCCCAGCCAAAACTTTGAGCCGATTCTATACCCCAGAATCTCAGATAAAGACCAATAATTAATATTAAAAAGAAGATAGCCCAGTGTAGATTTTTTAACTTCATACTTTAGACTATTATAACAATTGTCCGATCTTAATAGTATAATTATACTTAATGTCTATCACTGTTGTTATTTTTACGCCTAAAGACGATGAAAATATTAAAGATTGCATTAAATCAGCTCAATTATTGACTCAAAATATTATTCTAGTTTTCCCCACATCGACCTTTGTCGAGACAGTCCGTGAATCTGGGATTAAACAAGTAAAAACTGATTGGGTTCTTATCCTTGATGCCGACGAGAGATTGACGGAAGAATTAGCTAAGGAAATAAAAGAGATCCTTCGCTTCGCTCAGGATGACAGGGTGGGATATTATAAAATCCCCCGTAAAAATATCTTTGCCGGTGTAAAATGGTTAAAACATGGCGGTTGGTGGCCAGACTATCAAATAAGATTAATCAATAGGAAATATTTTATTGGTTGGCCAAAACGAATCCATTCCACTCCTCAGATAAAAGGCAATTATGGTTATTTAAAAAATCCGCTGATACACTATTTCCATGGAGATCTTAATAAAATGGTTGAGAAAACGATTGTCTTTGAAGACATTGAATCCGATCTTTTATATAAAGCCGGAAAAACTGCTAATACACCGATATTCTTCAGAAAGTACTTTGCCGAACTTTATCGAAGAATGTTTAAAGGTTTGGGTTTTTTAGACGGGACAATAGGAATTATAGAATCGATCTATCAGGCTTTTTCAAAAACAATTACCTATTTATTTTTATATGAAAAAAATCGGTCTCTATAATCCATTCCTTGATACCTTAGGTGGAGGTGAAAAACATATTCTTTCGATAATGGATGCTCTAGCCGAACTGGGTTATGAAATAAGTATCTTTTGGGATAAAAACTTAAACCGTGAAATCAGAAATCGTTTTGCGATTCGTTCTGTTTATTTGTGGAAATGGTCACCTAATATTTTTAAGCATAGGTCTATTGGTAATAGGATCCTTCGACTCGCTTCGCTCGCTCAGGATGACCTAAAGGTCACTTATGATTATTTCTTTTACGTCACTGACGGCAGTTATTTTTTTTCTTCGGCTAAAAAAAACTTTGTTTTTGCCATGGTACCAGATAAGAAACTTTATAATTTAAATCTTTTAAACCGCTTAAAACTTTGGAACTGGCAATTTATCTCTAACTCAACCTTTACTCAAAAATGGCTGAAAAAATGGGGAGTCAACTCCATTGCTATTCCACCTTATGTTGATGATAAATTCTTTATTGATAAAGAATCAAAAAAAGAAAAAATAATTCTTTCTGTTGGTCGATTTTTTCCTCATCTTCACAGTAAAAACCAGGAAAAAATTATTGAAACTTTTAAACTCTTAAAACTTTCAAACCCTAGTTTTAAAGACTATAAATTAATTTTGGCCGGCGGATTAAAAAAAGAGGACGAAGAATACTTTAATCAATTAAAGTCAGTTGTTAGAAATGATTCTTCAATTATTTTCAAAACTAATATTCCTCTTTATGAACTTTATGAACTTTATAAACTTTCAAACTATTTTTGGCATTTTACTGGTTTGGGAGTTGACGAAAACAAACATCCCGAAGGGGTCGAACACTTTGGCATTGCTCCTTTGGAAGCAATTGCCTCTGGTTGCCTGACTTTTTGCCATTCTTCCGGCGGACCAAAAGACTTTGTTATTGAAGGTGAAACAGGGTTTTTGTTTGACAATCAAGAAAAATTAATAGTAAAAATGATTGCCGTTGAAAAAAATCCTCTTCTCCAAAAAAAAGTCAAAGAGAAGGGAAGGATTATAATTAAAAATAGATTCAGTTACCAAGTTTTTAAAGAAAAAGTATTTGAATTATTATGAAAAAATGTCCTGTTGCGATCATTATCCCCGTCTATAAGAACTATCAGATGTTTTATGAATATCTTGAAATTAACAAAAAATATTTTGAGGGTTGTCAAGTAATTATTATGAATGACTATCCGCAAGAAAATATTAACAAACCGGTAAAAAAGATTTATCCGCAAGCAAATATTATTAATAACAAAATAAATCTCGGCTTTGCCGGAAACATCAATAAAGGAGTGTTAAAAGCAAAAAAAAATTATGTTTTTTTAATGAACTCTGATGTGGTTTTAAAAGATAATTCTTTTTTAAAAGCCTTGGAATATTTTAAAAAAGATCGAAAACTTTTTGCGGTCGGTTTCGCCCAGAAAGAACGAGATGGAAAAATCGTCGGTGCCAATCGCGGCTACTTTAAAAACGGTCTTATCAACCATTCCTCCCGCATAACTCCTAACTCCTACCACCTAACTCCTAATTTCTGGGTTGAAGGCGGCGCCTCGATTTTTAAACGAAAACTATTTCTTCAACTTGGCATGCTTGACGAACTTTACAATCCTTTTTATTGGGAAGACATTGATCTGTCGTATCGATCATGGAAAGCCGGATACAAAATATTATTTGATCCGTTAATTATTGTTGAACATCACCATGAATCAACAATTAGCAAATATTTTGATAATTCACGGATTTTAAAAACTGCCTTTAGAAATCAATTGATTTTCCAATGGAAGAATTTAACCGATAAGGATTTATTAATAAAACATCTAATTAATTTACCTAGATATGTATTGATTCCTGGATTTTTTGATGCTTTAGTCAGATTACCGAAGGTTTTAAATTCAAGAAAGAAAATAGTAAAATTGTTTAAGAAAGGCGATAAAGAAATTTTAAGTCATTTCGAACCCGCTTAGCGGGTGAGAAATCTAGCGAAGCGTAAATTACGGGAAGAACTATGAAAAAATATTGGCCGATTATTCTGGTTTTTTTAATCAGTTTATTATCAGTAAGTTTATTCCTATATAAATTAACCTCTTCTCCCCCATGTCTCAATGCCGACGAAGCAGCTAACGGTTATGATGCCTACTCGATTTTAAAAACTGGAAAAGATCAATATGGTAATTTTTTGCCATTGCGATTTGAATCTTTCGGTGATTACAAATTACCACTTTTGACTTATATCGCCATTCCTTTCATAAAAATATTCGGATTAAATGAATTCGGGATTAGAATGGTCAATTTTCCTTTTGTTTTCTTTTTTCCAATCGTAGTTTACTTATTAACAAAAGAACTGTTTAATAAAAAATCAGTTAGCCTTCTAGCGGCTTTTTTAGCTACCTTTTCTCCCGGCTTACAACTTCTCGGCCGCCAAGCTCATGAAGGATACATGACCGCTTTTTTCTTAACTTTATCTTTTTATCTATTCTTAAAATTTTTAAAAAAACAGACTCTCTTAAATTTTTTAATTTTCATTCTTAATTTTTCATTGACCTTATTTGGTTATCACTCTTCCCGTCTTTGGGCTGGTTTCTTTATTCTGATTTTTATCTATCTTATTATCAAAAAGAAAATAAAACTGTTTTATATTCTAGGAGTTTTGGCAGTAATTCTAATATTTGGGATTAGCGATTTAACCAATAGTCCCACTCGGCTTCAAAACCTCCTTTTTTTTAAAAATATTGGCTTTTCTTTGAAGATTAATGAATTAAGAGCAGAGGGTGGTAATCGCCTATTCTATAATAAACTGACCATTGGAATAAAAGATTTAATTTTTGAATATCTTAAATATTTCTCTCCTCAGTTTTTAGTCATAAACGGTGATGAAAACCATCGTTTTGGTTTCTCAGGTGTTTCACCAGTGACAACAATTGAGTATTTATTTCTTTTCATAGGTTTATACTTTCTTTTTAAGAATAAAGAAAAACAACGTTTTTTAATCCTATCAATGGTATTATTTTCCCCTGTATCTGCTTTTCTATCTTGGAATGGAGTATCAATTACTAGATCAATCTTTATCTTCATTCCTATTTTAATGATCACTAGCTATGGAATAATTTCTCTCTTAAAGAAAAAATCTCTAGGAGTCATTTTGTTATTTATTATCTGTTACCTGTTTTTTGTTTTCTACAGTTGGGATTTTTATTTAAATCATTATCCAAAAAGACCAACTGTTATTCGTGGTTGGCAGTGTGGTTATAAGGAGTTGTTAGATTATGTAAAAACAAACTATAATGGTTTTGATAAATTTTATGTCACCAAAAAAAATGGTCAACCTTATATTTTTTTTCTCTTTTATCTAAAATATCCACCTGCCCTCTATCAAAAAACCGCCCAGTTGACTCCTCCTGACGAATATGGTTTCGGCCAAGTAGAGTCATTTGATAAATTTGTTTTTAACTTGCCAAAAGAAGAGGTAAAAAATTCTGTAGTTATTGGGTTCCCTGACGATTTTTCCGCGATTGAAAAACCCTCTTTAAAAGAAATTAAATCAGGAAACGAAACAATATTCTTAATTAAAGAAGTTAAATAAAAGTCAAACCGATAATAATATTATAGAAAGCGTGAATAAATATAGGAATCGTTAGACTTCTTTTTTGTAAAAATATCAGTCCGTTAACCATGCTTAAAAGCATATCGGTTGCCATAAACATCAATAGCATATTGCCGGTTATTTTTATATTAGTAAAAAGAATCGGCACGTGAAGAAAGAAAAAAAGTAAACTGGCAAAAAAAATCGAAGACAAAACATTTTTAGATTCTTCGTAAAGTTTTCTCAAGATAAAACCTCGCGAAAGTATTTCCTCTGTTATGCCAGTAGCTAAAGCGGTAATAATTATAAAAATAAAACCCGAAATCGTCGGTAATTTACCCATAAAAATAAATTTTCCAGATCGGAAATAAGAAGATAAAATAGCAGTAACAAAAAATACTAGACCTATTCCTAAACTATATAAAAAATCATTTAATATCTCTCTTAAACTAAGTTTCAAACGAAAGTAGTCGAAAATTTTCTTTTTATCGATTTTTTTTACATAATAAAATACCGGCAAAACGAAAACAATCGGCTTAGCAATAAATTCGTCAAACCATAAAGGCATTTTTAGATAACTTCGATAAAAAGCCCAGACAATTAAAATCACCGCCCAGAGATTTAATGCTCGTTGAGTTGGAGTAATTTTTTCTTTCATAATAATATTATTCCAAAAAATCTTTTAATTTGCGAGCGCGGGTTGGGTGTTTAAGTTTTCTTATCGCCTTAGCTTCTATCTGACGAATCCTTTCCCGGGTCACCCGAAACTCTCTTCCCACCTCTTCAAGAGTTTTCGGTTTACCATCCTCTAATCCAAACCTCATTACTAAGACTTTTTTCTCTCTCGGAGAAAGTGTTTCCAAAACTTGATTGAGAGCATCTTTAAGAAGCTCACGAGAAACTTTATCATAAAGACTAGGTTGATTAACGTCAGCGACAAACTGTTCAAGGGTTGCTTCTTTATCGTCTCCAACCGGAGTCGACAATGATCTTGGTTGTTGAGAAATCTTCATTAAATTTTCTATCTCATTAGTAGTCATTTGCATCTCCCGGGCGACTTCTTTAACAATCGGTTCTCTTCCTAATTTTTGCGTTAGCCGTCTTTGCGTTTTGTAAAAACGATTAATATGGTCAACCATATGAACCGGAATTCTAATCGTTCTTGACTGATCAGCGATCGCCCGAGTAATCGCCTGTCTAATCCACCAAGTAGCATAAGTAGAAAATTTATATCCCCTTCTCCAGTCGTACTTTTCCACTCCACGAATCAAACCTTTATTTCCTTCTTGAATTAGATCGAGAAAAGACAGTCGACGGCCAAGATATTTTTTGGCAATGGAAACAACTAATCGAAGATTAGCTTTGGTTAATTTATTCTTTGCTTTTCTATCGCCTTTTTCGTATCTCTTAGCTAAAGAGATTTCTTCATCAAAGGTTAAAAGTGGCGTCTTGCCAATTTCTTTTAAATACATTTTTATAGGATCTAAAGACTCGCCATGCTTTAAAACCACCAACTGTTTAAGTTCTTTTTCTATCTCTTCGGCAGATTTTCTTGCCTCTGACTCTTCACGAGTGGAAACCGTCTCAAAAATATCAATGCCTTTTTCCAAAGCTTCATTAAAAAAATTATCAATCTCTTCAATATGTTTTTCCGGCTCAGTATAGACTAATAAAATATCATCTTGAACTAAAAAACCATCTTCTTTTCCTTGATTAAGGAGTTCCTTTAATGATCGTGGCAGCCGATGTTTGGTCATAAGAATAGATTACATTTTATAACGAAACCAGTTTTTTTTCTACCTCTTTTAAAGCTTGATTTAAGGAAATTAACTGCTTGTTTTTATCCGGGTTTTCTTCTTCCTCTAATAAAATTTTTTTCATCTGCCTTTTAAGAGAGAATGTTTTTATCTCATAGATTACTTTTTCTAAACTTTCTTCATTAAGTTTTTCTTCAATTGAGGCATAAAGATAAACTTCATCAAAGATTGGCTTTAACTCGGCGGCAAGTTGATTAATAAAATTATTGATTTTAAGACTATCTTTCTTTAAATTTTTAAATTCAACATACTGTCTGATAATTTTTTGATCAGCTGGTAGATAAAAATCGCCAGCTGTTAAAACGGAAAAGATTTTTTTAAATAGTTGTTTATTATCCTCCTCTTGGAATAAACAGCTTAAAAGATATTTCTCAATCACCAGCTCTCTTGCTTCTTTTGGTTGATGACTAACTATTGGTTTATAAGAAGCAAGAATTTTTTTCTTTCTTTTTAGTTTAGTAATTAGATTTTCAATGCTTCCTTCGGTTACCAAAAGTAACTTTGCTAGTTTTTTGACATAATGAGAGCGAACAATGGGATTGGAAATCTTTTCTAAATAAGGAATAATTTCATCACCGATTTTCTTTTTATCAAAAGCCGAGTCGCTCGGATATCTTTTTTTTGCTAAATTAATCAAATAGTCATAGATTGCTACCGGTTTTTCTAAGACTTTTTTGAAACTTTTCAAATCTTTTTTTATTGCCTCATCAGGATCTTTGGCAAAATCAAGACTAACTACTCTAATGTCAAAATCAAATCTCTCAGCCTCATCTATACCTCTTTTCACTGCTTCCTCTCCGGCCGTATCCGCATCTAAAAATAAGGTGATTCTATCGGTGTAGCGCTTCAAAAGCATCAACTGTTCAGAAGTCAAAGCAGAACCTTTTATGGCGACAAAATTGTTAAAACCATGTGAATAGGGAGTAATTATGTCAAACTCTCCTTCAACGAGATAGACGTTGTTTTCCTTTTTTATAGACTCGCGAGCTAAATTAATACCAAAAAGAGTTTCTCGTTTGTGATAGATCGCTGTTTCCGGGCTGTTAATATACTTTGCCTCTTTGGCATTTTCATCAAGTGTTCTCCCAGAAAAAGCAATCACATTATTACGGGCGTCTTTAAGAGGAAAGATTAGTCGTCCGCGGAAACGATCGTAATAACGTCCGCTTTCTCCCTTGATGATCAGTCCGTTTTCTAAAATTTCCTCTTCAGCAAACTTTTTTCTTTTTAAAAATGACTTTAAGGAATCCCATGAATCTGGAGCATAACCAAGTTGAAACTTTTTAGCGATTGATGAATTAACCTCTCTCGAATTGAGATAGTCTAATCCTTTCTTGCCAAATCTAGTTTTATTTAAGACATACTGAAAAAACTCAGTCGCTAGAAAATTCATGTTAAAAAATCTTTCTCTTTTTTTCCAGAGACGGTCTTCAAAACTGACTTTTCTTAAAACCACTCCGGTCTTTTTTGCTAGTTCTCTTAAGGCTTCAATAAAAGTGATATTTTCCCATTTCATCAAAAAACGAATTACATCACCACCTTCGCCACAAGCACCAAAACAATGCCAAATCTGCCGCTCGGGCGAGACGATAAACGAAGGGGTTTTTTCTTGATGGAAAGGACAGACCGCTTTAAAATTTCTGCCGGCTTTTTTTAAAGTAATAAAACTGCCGATAAACTCAATAATATCTAATCTCTTTTTTATCTCCTCAACTGGATTTTCCATCTATCTTATTCTATCACGATAAATAATAAAAATAATTGATTATTGATTATTATCAATTGATTATTTATTATTTTTATATGAAGAAAAACAACTCTATTTGTATTTCTAAGAAGTCAATTGGTTTAATTTTGTTAGGAGTAATATTTATTCTTGGAATAATTCTATTTATAAATTCTTCAGAATCCTGGGGTTATAGAACTAAAGCAGCTGAAACAAAACTCGGCTCTTCTTGCACGATAAAATATGAGAACGGAAAACAAGTACTTTCAGACCTCTGTTGTAGAAATCGACCAGAAATATCTTGTATGAGCGGAGTTGTATTAACTTATTCAATTAATTGCAAATCAAAGACTGCTAAACTCTGTTTTTTAGGTTGTGATCAAAGCTCTGGACTTTGTAAAGGAGAAAAAAACATTCCTTCCCCTAAGACTAAGTATGTGAGTAAATCAGGTGGTTTTATTAAAACTCCTACATCAACCCCTATACCTACTCCAACTTCTGCTTATGTTAATCGAACCATTACTATAGATAGTAATGATAATGAAGTCAGTGGGGAATTCTATACAAATTTAAGGTCTGTTTTTTATATTTTTCATGATAATCCACCAAACTATAAAGTAAGAATAACTATTTATGCTAGCGGTGATTATGGTGTATCAAATACTTGTTCGTCTGAATTTAAATCAATATTAACCATTAATGAACCTATAAAGGTATTTGACAGCGTTAAAATTACAACTGAAAGAATATTTGATGGTGATCGCCAGTTTATAGAATATTATATTATTGATGGAGATAAAAAATATTTTATAAACAAAACTATTGGATCCATCCAGAATATTTATATTGAATTAATGGAATATGATAAAAACACCAATAAAACCGTTAAATACCTTGGAGAAAAAAAATATTGTTTAAGATTGAGTCCATAAATTAATTTTCTATCTTCTTTATCTTCTAATTTATATTTGATATTTAATATTTAATATTTTATATTAGATTATATGATCTATCTTTATCTAGACCGCAACACGATTAAACTACTTTATCTGAAAAAAACCCTTCTTGGCCAACAAGAAACTTCTTTTAATGAAAAAACCTATGAAACCGATCTTTTAAAAGATGGTCATGTGATTAATATCGATCTTTTGGCTTCGGCCATCAAAGAGGTAACTACTCTTTCAGCTGGTTCATCAAGCGATAATCAGGTTTTTCTTATCCTTCCTCAAGAAGCTTTTTATTTTTTCCGAGCCGAAGTGCCAGGAGACATCGCTCCCTCAGCTCTGACTTCTTTTATTAAAGATAAGGCACGTTCAATCTTTCCTCTTGATCCTGATCTTTGTTTGACAGGTTCTTTTATTCAGGAAGCTAACGAACAAAAAGTAGTCAGTTTTTTTGGTCTGTCTAAAGAAGTTTTCAATGAATATCAACAGGTCTTATCTTTGATTGATCTAAGAATCTCCTCGGTAATTTCTGAGACTCTTGCTTTATTCAAACTTTTCGAAAAGACATTAAGACGGGAAAAAAGGGAAATTATTCTTTATGGTAGTTTTGAAAATAACCGACTATCCGGCTATCTTTTTGATACTTTTGGTCTGTTAGAAGAAAAGAGACTGATCCTGGAGATTAAAGAAGAAGACAAGCTGGAAAAAGTTCTTAAAGAAGAAGTCGAAAATATGGCTGAGAACAAAATTAGGTTGAATCGGATTATTCTTTCTGGTGAAGCTTCAGAAAAAATCAGACAGGATACTTTTACCAAAGCAGTGGGGGCTTGGACCAATCCTCTAAAAAGAATTATTCCAAATTTTTATGACGAATATTTGAAAATGTTAGTGGTTGAAGGAAAAAAATCTTTTCCTATACTTCGTTTTGATGTCTGTTTTGGCGCTTTTATCTTTCATCTGGAAAATCCTGACTTTTCTCTATTAAAAGAGGCGGCTAAAATTTCTTTAAGAAAACCTCTTTCTCTGCCAAAATTAACTCTGCCCAAAAAACCAGTATTGCTTTTTCTAGGTTCTTTTATCCTTTCTTTTTTAATCTTTGTTATCATCTCTAATATTAAGTTTAATCTGAAACTTCCTTTAATAAAAAAGCCAGAGCCAACCGCCATTCCTACTCATACTCCCATTCCCACTTCTAGCTTCAAAAAGGAAGAGTTGAAGATTAAAGTGTTAAACGGCTCAGGTATCGCCGGTAAAGCCACCGATGTAAAAAATATTTTAAAAGACAAAGGCTATGGAGAGATTATTACCGATAATGCTGACAGCTTTGATTATGTAAAAACCGAGGTTCAGATTAAAAAATTTTATTCTCAGGCCGTCTCAATGTTAAAAACTGATCTTAAAGATTATTTGACAGATTTCAAAGAATCTGCGCTTGATGCCTCCTCAACCGCCGACTTAATTCTCATCGTTGGTAGGGATTTTAAGTAATCTACTTTATTATTGTTTCTCTTGACATTTTAGTTAACCTATGTTAACATTTTTTTATAAGTTAACAAAAAAACTATGGACAAAATAAACTTTTATTCAATCCCACAGATTTCATCCATATTAGGCTTGAGTCGGATCGCTGTTTATAAAAAAGTAAAAAAGGGAGAAATAAAAGCCAGTAGAATCGGCCGTAATTTTGCTATCGCAAAAAATGAACTAGAAAATATCCTTGGTCATAATCTTAATTCTTCACAGAAAACAATTATTAATGAAGGAGTTAAAAAAACCGTTAAAGAATATGGCGAGGTGTTAAAAAAATTAGGCAATGAGTAAATGAAAACTATATCGATTGCTGAAGTTGAATATCTAGCTTTTCGATTAGCTAAAGAAAAATTGGAGTTTAACGAACCGATTCCTGACTTTTCCAGCCGTTTTTCCAATATTCTGGAAAGTTGCTTAGCTGTCCCTTTTCAAAAATTTACTAAAAAAGACGTCTATTCGGGTTTAACAAAGAAAGCCGCGATTCTCTTTTATCTTATGATAAAAAATCATCCGTTTCAAAACGGCAATAAAAGAATTGCTATGACCACTCTTTTTGTTTTTCTTTATAAGAATAAAAAATGGCTCAAAGTAGATGGGCAGGAACTCTATAACTTTGCCGTCTGGGTAGCCGGAAGTCCGGCAAAATTAAAAAATGAAGTCGTCGCCGGTGTTGAGAAATTTATTAAATCTTATCTTATTAAGTCTTAAGCTTAAGTAATATTGACTACTTTGAAATTTACTATTTTTTTGTAATCTTCTGACTTCATTGCGATTGAATAGCGACGATCTCCGGCGTTGAAGATGATTTTTTTGATGGTAATCCATATTAAGATTTAATTTTATATAATATCTTCATTGTTGTCATTTCGAACCCGCTTAGCGGGTGAGAAATCTAGCGAAGCGTAAATAATAAGGTTACGAAGTCTTCGACTTCTAGATCCTTCGTCCCCCGCTGAGCGGGGTCCTCGGGATGACAAGAAAGGCACAATATGGAAAAAGAAGAATTAAAGAAAAAAATAGATAGTATTCTTGCTAAAGCTGATTTAAAAATCAAAAAGCAAGAAATTGCTGACTTGGAAAAACAGTCATTAGCTCCTGATTTTTGGTCCGACTCCCAAAACGCTTCAAAGATAATGAAAAAAATTAACGATTTGAAAAAAGAAATAGAAGACATTGAAATGATGCAGATTTTATTTGAAGAAAATAGTCTTAATGAAGCAGAGAAATTGATAAAAAAATACGAGGTTCTTCTTTTTTTGGCAGGCTCTTATGATCAAGGTGATGCGATTTTTTCCATCCATGCCGGCCAAGGCGGCACCGAGGCAATGGATTGGACGTCAATGCTTTTTCGCATGTATACCCGATACTTCCAAAGAAAAGACTGGAATTTTGAGGAAGTTGACCGGGTTCCTGGTGAGGAGGCCGGTATTAAAAGCACCACTATTAATGTCTCAGGTCAGTTTGCTTACGGATATTTAAAATGCGAAGCCGGCGTCCATCGGCTGGTTCGCCAATCCCCTTTTAATGCTGATAAATTAAGGCAGACCTCGTTTAGTTTAGTCGAAGTTTTGCCGATGATAGAAGATAAAGAAATTGAAGTTAGAGAAGATGAGTTGGAATGGCAGTTTTATCGATCCGGAGGAAAAGGTGGACAAAATGTCAATAAGGTAGCCACTGCCGTTCGTCTCATTCATAAATCTAGCGGTATCATCGTCTCTTGTCAGACAGAAAGATATCAAGGGGCTAATCGAGAAAATGCTCTAAAAATCCTTCGCGCAAAACTATGGCAGATTGAGCAAGAAAAAAAAGCAAAAACTATCAAAGGCTTTAAAACCGGTCATATTGCCTCTTGGGGCAGACAGATCAGAAGCTATGTTCTTCATCCTTACAAATTAGTTAAAGACTTGAGAACTAACTATGAAGAAACTAATACCGATAAAGTCCTTGATGGAGAAATTGAGGGATTTATTGAAGCATACTTAAAAAATCCTAAATCTTAAATCCCAAATCTCAAATAAGTTTTAAATTTTAAATATTTAAACTTTTAAAATTTATTTGTTATTTGTTATTTATAATTTGATATTTTCTTAAAATCTTGCTATTCTAATCTTATATGGAAAATATTAATAATAATTTTATTCACCAAATTGAAGAGAAAAAGGAAACTGGCGGAATGTCTTATCTTAGTTTTTTTCTTATTGTGGCTATCGCAGTCATTTTCGGAATCGCTATTGGTTTCATCCCCTCGAAGCTTTCAAGAACTACCTCAACCACAAAAACCGTTTCCAAGGAAAAAATGGTTGGTATCGCTGATAAAAAAACCTTTAAAGATCAAGCCGAAGGAGTCTTAAAAGAAGGAGGAATCGACGGCGAAGGAAATTTTCATTTGCAAAGAACGGGTGGAGAGTCGCAAAACGTCTATCTTACCTCTACAGCTGTTGATCTATCTAAATTCCTCGGCAAAAAAGTGAGAGTCTGGGGAGAAACTTTTCAAGGAGAAAAGGCTGGCTGGCTGATGGATGTTGGTTTAGTTGAGGTGCTTCAATAATCATGATTAAATTCGACAATGTCACCAAAAAATTCCTTTTAGGAACCGTTGCTCTTAATAATGTTTCTTTTGAAATCACAGACAACGAGTTTCTTTTTTTAGTTGGTCCTTCTGGCGCCGGAAAAACCACTGTTATCAAACTTATTCTTAGAGAAATTCTTCCTTCTTCTGGTTCGATTATGATTGATGACTTTGATATTGCCAGCAAAAATTTTTCTCAAACGACAGTTCTTCGAAGAAATATTGGCGTTGTCTTCCAAGACTTTAAGATTCTTAGCGATAAAAACATTTTTGAAAATATTGCTCTGGGATTAAAAGTAATGAACTCGCCTTTAATAGAAATAAAATCAAAAGTCAAAGAAGCTTTACAGCTCGTCGGTCTTTCCAAACAAGAAGAGGTTTTTCCGGTCCAACTCTCTGCTGGCGAATTGCAACGAGTCGCCATCGCCAGAGCGGTTGTCGGAGAAAGAAAAATCATCTTAGCCGATGAACCAACCGGCAATCTTGATCCAAAAACAGCTTGGGAGATTATGAGAGTCTTCAAAAAACTCGAAGGGCAAAGAACGATTGTTATCGCTACTCATAATACCGATATTGTCAACAGTTTTAAAAAAAGAGTCATTGCTTTAAAAGAGGGTAAAATTATTAAAGACCAAAGAAAAGGAGGTTATGAAATATGAAAGAACTTTTCACCTCAATAAAAAGGGCACCATACCAAACATTAACTGCTTTTTTAGTGTTGTTTTTAACGCTTTTTTTATCAATGATTCTTTTTGTTTCCTTAACCTTTCTTCATGGGGTCTTGGGTTATTTGGAAAGCCGACCGCAAGTGACCGTTTACTTCCAAACCTCGACTCCGGAAAAAGAAATCTTTAAAATCAGGGATGAACTCAATAATTCTGGGAAAGTAATATTAATTAAATATATCTCCCAACAAGAAGCCTTTAATATCTATAAAAATATTAATAAAAACGACCCTCTACTTTTAGAGATGGTTTCCGCTGATATTCTCCCCTCATCTTTAGAAATCTATGCGAAAAAGCCGGTCTATCTACCAGAAATTGCTGAGTTTCTAAAAAAACAGGGAGGGGTCGATGAGGTCCAGTTTCAAAAAGATATTGTTGATCGTCTCCTTAATCTTACTAATGTTTTGAGAAAGTTAAGCCTTCTATTTTTTGTCTACCTTCTTTTAATGTCGACTATTGTTTTAACCACGACGACTCTTTTTAAGATTGCTTTAAAAAAAGATGAGATAGAATTGATGCGTTTGATTGGCGCTTCTAATTTTTATATCCGTAAACCTTTTTTACAGGAAGGTGTATTCCTCGGCATAGTGGCTTCTTTGGTTTCTTTTATTATCCTTCTTTTGATTTTTTTCTATCTTAATCCTTTTCTCTCTTCCTATCTTAAAGGAATTCCTGTTTTGGAGATTAAAATTTTTGACTTAGGTCTAAAAGTCTGGCCAATAAACTTTTCTTTTTTAATAATTGTCTTTTTCTTGTCTTCTTTGTTTGGCTGCTTTATTTCCATTATTTCATCTTTCCTTGCCACAAGGAAATACCTGAAAGTATAATTAAAGTATGAATCTTAAGAAAATCCTTGTCTTAATTGTTATATTGCTATATTGTTATATTGCTTTCTCCACCCTGGCTCAAGAAAATCCTCAAATATCAGATTTACAAAAAAAAATTGCTGAGTATCAAACTAAACTCTCTGAACTACGTCAGCAAAAAAATACTCTATCACAACAGATTCAATATATGGATACGCAAATCTATTTAACAACCTTACAGATAGAAAGTACTGAGCAAAAGATAATATCAACACAAAAAGAGATTGATATTTTAGGAACACGGATAGAGGGTTTAGATCAATCTTTAAACACTTTATTAAAGCTTCTTATCCAAAAGATTGTCGAAAGTTACAAACAAAGAACTCTATCTCTTTTCAGTCTTCTCTTTGATAGTGAAAACGCCAACGATCTCTTGACAAAAATAAAATATGTTAAAACCGCGAGAGATAATAATCAAAAATTATTACTTCAAGTGCAAGAAGCCAAATCTAACTATGAAGAGCAAAAAAAATTGAGAGAGGAAAAAAAGGCGGAACTCAATCAATTAACTCAAACTTTAAACAGCCAAAAACAGTCTCTTGATACCCAAAAAGTCCAAAAGCAAAAATTATTGGCCGATACTCAAAATGACGAAACTAATTATCAGAGACTATTGACTCAGGCTCAAGCTCAACTGGCTGGTTTTAAATCATTTGTTACCAGTGTTGGAGCGGGAATTATTAGCGCTAATCAATTTGGGACAGGATCAGACGGTAATTATTTTTCTCAAAGGGATGAACGCTGGGCCGGTCAAACTATTGGTTACTCGTCAGAAAACATATTGAATGTAGGATGCTTATTAACCTCAGTGGCAATGCTCGCTAAAAAATACGGCGCCAATGTCACTCCTTTTGATATTGCCTCAGATGTTAATAGATTTTTTGGAAATACCGCTTACATGAAACTTCCTTGGGAAGCAGTAGCAGGAAGAAGTTACTCTGGAGGTGTAAACATTGATCAAGAGCTAGCTAGCGGAAACTATGTCATTGTCGGTGTCGGCAACTGCGGTAGTTACGGCGGTAGTCATTTTATCATCTTAACTAAAAAAGAAGGTAATGACTATATTATGCATGATCCTGTTTTCGGTCCAGATCTAAAATTCAGCTCTCATTACGGAAATATTTGTTCTGCTGCCACTTTTAAGTAGTTTTGTAGACTATAGTCCGTTGACAAATTAGTTCATAAAGTTTATAAAGAGCTTTATAAACCATGAAAAAAATAATTGTTATTCTTTTATTCTGTCTATTTGCTCGGAATGCTTGGGCAACAACTAAAGTAACTATTCAGGATTATCCCCTACAAATTTACCCTAATCAAGAATTTAGTGTTGTCTTTAACATAATCAATGATTTTATTTCCTCAGACGGTTATTATGTTAAAGGTCGGATTGGTAGCACTTCTGCTAATTTAAATAAAGGAGAAACCTATAATCCAACCACTAATAATTGGTTGTCAGATACTTCATCTTGGGACAGCTTTCCAATAATAAATTTTAATAACGACACTATTGCTACTGCGTCGGCTAAATTACGAGTTAACCAAACCGTTTTTATTGAAAATAATTTATTAGTTATTAGAATTAATAAAAATGGAAAAAATTATGATTCATCATCTACCGCTCTTTTAGTTTTTGAGCCAACACCGACTCCAACCGAAACAATATCTTTATCACCTACGATTACTCCCATAGTGAGTTTTGAACCGACAGAAATACCAGAACCAACGCCGATTTCCTACAATAATATTTTTATAAACGAAGTCATGGTTAATCCTGAATCTGGAAGTAATGAGTGGGTAGAAATTTACAATGATAACGATTTTAGTGTAACTTTATCTAACTGGTATCTAGATGATATTGAAAACGCCGGCTCATCTCCAAAATCTTTTTCTCTAGAAATCCCTGCTAAAGGCTACCGAGTCTTTAATCTTTCTTCTTCAATGTTTAATAACGATGCCGATAGCGTCAGTTTGCTGGATTTTAACAAAAATACCAAAGACAGTTTTGAATATCAATCCTCAACTAAAGAAAAAACTTTTGGCCGAACGACATTTGATAATGATGATTTCTGTCTTCAAGAACCTTCATACGAAGCAATAAACAATGGCTGTCTTAACCCTATTCCAACTGTTAGCTTAACAACAAAACCTGTCCCTACTCCTACTTTATTTTTTTCTCCAACTACTTTTTCTCCTCCTCGACCAGGAAATGTACAATTGATTAATCAACTGTACACTAATGATAGTCAAGTTCTCGGAGCTTACACTGAAAATAAACAGATTATAAAATCTACTAATAATAAATTAGTTAATTCTTTCTTAATAATTTCCTTTTCCTATTCTCTTTTGACTATCGTTTCAGTTTCTCTTAAAATTAAATTATCTTATGGAAAAGGTAAAAAAAATTTTTCTTCATTTCTTCATTCCTAACGAGCAAAATAACTACCGCGCCAAATCTCTTCACCCTGATTTTTTAAGCCTGTATTTAGTAATTGCTTTCTTTTTAGCGGTTGTCTTCAATCGAACTGGGATAACCAATGTTTTAAGTTTTGCTACTGATATTTCCATAGAGAAACTCTACCAATTAACCAATCAGGAAAGAGAAAAAAATAATTTACCGGATCTTGTTTATAATAATCAACTTTCCCAAGCCGCTTATCAAAAAGCCCAAGATATGTTCCAGAAAAACTACTGGTCTCACTATGCTCCTGATGGGAAAACCCCTTGGGATTTTATCTTAAGCTCCGGTTATAAATATGAATATGCCGGAGAAAATCTCGCCAAAAATTTTTTATTCAGTGATGGTGTAGTTTCTGCCTGGATGACTTCACCAGTTCATCGAGAAAATCTCTTAAAAAAGGAATATAGCGATGTTGGTTTAGCCGTCGTCAATGGAATTTTAAACGGAGAACAGACTACTCTTGTTGTTCAGATGTTTGGAAAACTTATCTCTTCATCTTTAGCCATCCAAAATCAACCGATGGTTCCTCAAGTATTAGCTAAAAAACAGCTGCCAGTTGAAAAAAAATCTGTTAACTTTCCTTATCATCTTAATTTTGTTTTCTTAACTTTCCTTTTAATTATTTTAGCCCTAGATTTTTATTTTGCTTCTAAATTCAATATTATTAGAGTCGCTGGTAAAAATATCGGTCATTTTCTCTTTATTATTTTTATTATTACTAGTTTGTTAATTATCTCTCGAGGAGTAATTTTATAAACTCTTATGAACCATTTAAAAACATATTTGAAAAAAGAACTTTATACTCATTTCTTTGATTATCTTTTATTGGTAACGGCAGGAATTTTTTTCTTAATCATTTTAAACAGTTTTAGAGGAAAACGTTTTCTTGAGTTTTTTATCGTTTTACTATATATATTTTTCTATATCATTTGGGGGGTTTACCATCATCTTTTTGAAGACTCGCTCCATCTAAAAAATGTGGTAGAATATATTCTTATTGGTTTTACCATATTGTTTTTGTTAAAAATCTTAATCCTGCCATAGAAGTATATGAAAGGAATCATTTTGGCCGGTGGACTAGCTACGAGACTCCGTCCCTTAACCTGGGTAACCAACAAACATCTGCTTCCTATTTACAATAAACCAATGATTTCTTATCCAATTGAGTCAATGGTCAAAGCTGGTATAAAAGAAATATTAGTCTCTACCTCGCCTGATCATGCCGGTGACTTTGCTAATTTATTAAAAGACGGTTCTGATTTTGGAGTTCATCTTTACTACTCAATCCAAAATAATCCTAAGGGAGGAATCGCTAACGCCATCGGCCTAGCTGAAGAATTTACCCAAAAAGAAAAAGTTTTAGTCATTTTGGGTGATAATATCTTTAATCATAATCTCAAACCGACAATAAAAAAATTCGAAAAACAGGAAAAAGGAGCAATTGTTTATGGTGTAAGGATGCCTAATACTGCTAAACAATATGGTGTTATTGAACTTAACAAAAAAAACCGTGTCTTTTCTATTGAGGAAAAACCAGAACATCCTAAATCCGATATTGCTCAGGTTGGCATCTATATGTATGATAATCGTGTTTTTGACTTCATTAGAAATCTAAGTCCCTCAAACCGCGGTGAGCTAGAAGTCACCGATCTAAACAACCTTTATCTAAAAGAAGGAACGCTAAAATGCTATCTTCTTGACTGGTGGGTTGACGCCGGCACTTCCTTTGACGAGTTATTAAGAGCTAATAATCTCGTCGCTGACAAGATTAAAAATCATGAATTATAAAGATGGATAACACTCAATTACTACTATCGGCAGCAATTGTTATTACTACTATTATTATTGTTTTTATTGGTATTCAATTAATCAGCGTTCTCCGCGCCATAAGAAAATTAATCATAAAAACCAATGATTATTTTGATGACGATGAAGATAATAACCCCCTTAAAGCAAAAAAAGTCAACAAGAAAAAAGCGGATAGTATTTTTTCTATTTTAAATAAAATCACTAGTCTTTCTTCTCCCCATGAAAAAACTAAGAAATACTTTGTAAAAGAATCTAAATTCAGTTGACTTTTTTAACTAGTTCTAGTATTATATTATAGTTTTTTCAATCTCCTCTTATAATTGGAGGAGGTTTTTCTTGTTAGTAAAACTATTTTTTCCTTCTCAACCGATGAGTAAACTTGACAAATCAAAGATTAAACTCCCAAAAAATATATTTCTAGGAAAGGGCGACCCTTTAATAAAAGAGTTTGACTTGATAGAAGTACAGAAAAAATCATGGAAAAAATTTATTGAGAAAGATTTAAAAGATATTCTTAATGAATTCTTTCCCATCGATGACTATACAGGAAAAAAATTCACTCTTTTTTTCGATGATCTTTATTTTGATAAACCGCGTTATCCGTTAGCTCTCTGTCTTCAAAAAAAACTCACTTACGATACCCCAGTTTATTTAAAATTTAGACTTTTGAATAAAAAAACCGGGTCAGAGAAAAAACAAGACGTCTATTTCTTTAATCTTCCCAAGATGACTGAAAGAGGAACTTTTATTATTAATGGTATCGAAAGAGCGATTATCAACCAACTTGTGAGGTCTCCCGGCGTCTACTTTACGGCTGAAATAGATAAAACAACTGGCCTGACTCTTTATAATGCTGAAGTAAGACCTTATATTGGAGCCTGGCTCGATGTCACCATTAATAAAAACAATCTTATTGAGATGAAGGTGAATAAGAAAAGGAAGTTTTTAGCGACGGTTTTCATTAAAGCTTATGATGGCGAAAACGACAACCAAATCTTATCCTACTTTAACTCCCTTGATAAAAGTCTGTTGGAAAAGTATTTACTACCAACTTTAAAAAAAGATCAAACTAAAAATAAAGATGAAGCTGTCTTAGAAATTTACCGTAAAGTAAGACCAGGAGAACCTTTAATCTTAGACAATGCCTATGAAACCATTAATAATCTCTTTTTAAATCAAAAAAGATATTCGTTAGCTGATGTTGGCCGATACAAAATTAATAAAAAACTAGGTCTTAATCTTGAGATTAATAAAGAAAATCATCTACTGCAAAAAGTTGATATTATCGAAACCATTAAATATTTGATTGATTTAACTAATAACCAAGGAACCTTTGATAATATTGATCATTTGGGTAATCGTCGATTACGAACGGTAGGTGAACTTATCGGAATGTATGGAATACGAGTAGGAATGGTTCGTGTTAACCGCGAAATCAAGGAAAGAATGAGTTTAATTGGTGGCGAAACCAATGTTGTTCCTTCACAAGTAGTTAATTCTAAGCCGTTAATTGTCGCGATTAATTCTTTTTATCGAACCAGTCAGCTGTCAACTATCGTTGATCAAACTAATCCTTTAGCTGAACTGGATAATCTAAGAAGAGTAACCGTCGGTGGCCCTGGCGGTATTAAAAAAGAAAGAGCTTCTTTCTCTATCCGCGATATCTCCTCTTCTCAATATGGAAGAATCTGCCCAATTAGAAGTCCGGAAGGACCAAATATTGGTGTGGTTACTTATATGGCCTTATACGCCAAAATTAACCAATATGGATTCCTTGAAGCTCCATATAGAAAATTAGAAAAGATTAAAGCTGGTGGGAAAACCAAGGTAAAAATATCCAATGACATCATCTATCTTCAGTCCGACGATGAAGAAGAACATTTTATCACTTCTGATAATATTAATATTGATAAAAAAGATTACTTAGTCGACGAAACAGTCGTTGTTCGTCACCATGGAGAGATTATTGAAATCCCGGTAGAAAAAGCTGACTTAATTGATGTTTCTCCGAGACAGGTGGTCGGTGCTTCAGCGGCTCTTATTCCTTTTTTACAAAATGATGATGCCTCACGAGCCTTAATGGGTACCCACATGCAATGCCAAGCAGTGCCTCTTTTAAAACCAAAGTCGCCTTTAGTAGGCACAGGAATGGAAGACAAAATCAGTCTTGCTTTAGGAAGAACGATTAAAGCTCCAGAAGATGGCTTAATTAAATATGTTGATGGTCAAAAAATTATTTTTAAAGGAAAAAGCGGCAAACTCTATTATTATCAACTAGAAAGATTTATTAGAACTAATAAAAATGTTGCTTTTGATCAAAAACCTCTCGTAGAAAAAGGCCAGCGAATAAAAAAAGGTGACGTGATTATTGACGGCCCATCAACTAACCAGGGCAAGTTAGCTTTAGGACAAAATCTTGTCGTTGCCTACACTTCTCTTAATGGTTTAGGCTACGAAGACGGCTTTGTTATCTCTGATCGTTTGGTAAAAGAAGATGTCTTAACTTCAGTGACAATGGAAGAGTTTGTTGCCGATTTAGTTGATACAAAACTCGGTCCGGAAGAACTTACTCGCGATATTCCTAATGTCAGAGAAGAAGTATTACAAAACCTAGATAATGAAGGAATGATTATACTGGGAACAGAAGTTAATGGTGGAGATATTCTTGTTGGTAAAGTTGCACCCAAAGGAGAAAAAGAACTAACCGCCGAAGAAAGGTTGTTGCGAGCCATCTTTGGTGAAAAAGCTAAAGATATTAAGGATACTTCGCTGAGAATGCCTTATGGAAAACGCGGCTATGTTGTTAATATTGAAACTATTGATGGAAAAAAAGATCCTAATGAACTTGAACCAAGTGTTTTAAAAAGAATTATTGTTAATACTGCCCAACTACGAAAGATCTCGGTTGGTGATAAATTAGCTGGGCGCCATGGTAATAAGGGAGTGATTTCGAAAATCTTACCTGCTTGGGACATGCCCTACCTTAAAGACGGCACTCCAGTTGACGTCATTCTTTCTCCACTTTCCATCCTCTCACGGATGAATCTCGGCCAACTGTTTGAAACCTTAATGGGAGCAATTGCCAGTAAAATTGGGGCGAATATTTCTGTTCCTGTCTTTGAGAAAATCAAAGAAGAGTTCATTATTTCTGAGTTAGAAAAAATCGGTTTACCGATTGACAACAAAATCACCCTCTATGATGGTCTAACTGGCCTTCCCTATGAAAGAAAAGTGCTTGTTGGCACAGCTTATATTATGAAGTTGATTCATATGGTCGAAGATAAATTCCATGCTCGTAGTATCGGCCCATACTCGCTTGTCACCCAACAACCTCTTGGAGGAAAGTCTCAACTAGGAGGACAACGATTTGGCGAGATGGAAGTCTGGGCGTTAGAATCACATCGAGTTCCCTACACCTTACAAGAAATTTTAACCATTAAAAGCGATGATGTCCGAGGAAGAACCAAAGCTTTTGAAGCAATTATCAAAGGCGTGGACATTCCCCAGTCGTCAGTGCCTGAATCTTTCCATGTCTTAATAAAAGAGCTTAATGCTTTAGGATTATCAATTGACTACATAAAGTAGTCCATAAAGTCATAAAGTCGTAAAGTCTATAAAGAAAAATTCTTTATAAACTTTAAAAACTAAATATTATGGATGACATCAATCTAGTTGATTTTTCCGGCCTGAGAATTAGTCTTGCTTCGCCAGAAATAATTATAAAGTGGTCTCACGGCGAGGTAATTAAACCAGAAACGATTAACTATCGCACTTTTCGTGCGGAAAAAGATGGTCTTTTTGATGAAAGAATTTTTGGTCCCACTAAAGATTATGAATGCTACTGCGGTAAATATAAAAGAATGCATTATAAAGGCATCGTCTGCGATCGCTGTGGCGTAGAAATCATTACATCAGCTGTTCGTCGCGAACGAATGGGCCATATCAAACTTGCTTCTCCAATCGCTCATATTTGGTATTTTAAAGGGTCGTCTTCGGTTTTAAGTATTATCCTTGACATCTCTCCTCAATCATTGGAAAGAATCGTTTACTATGCTTTATACCTAGTTCAGCAGGTTGATAAAGACAGGCAAAAAAACGCCCTAAAAACTGTCGAGGAAGTTAAAAAAACGGAAATAACAAAAATTGAAGAAGAGAATAAAAAAGAAGAAGAAGCCGTCAAGAAAAACTTTAATAAACAGTATTTGGAGTTCGAAAAAAAAATCAATAATAAAGAACAGTGGGAAATTACTCACCAAGAATTGGATTTTAAAGAAAGAGAACAGTTAAAAATTTTGTCCAATAATTTTATCGAAAAAAAAGCGAAAACTACGGCTTTTTTTGAAAGACTGACGAAATTAATCAAAACAATTAAATCTTTTGATGTCATCGAAGAAGATGATTATCTTTATCTTAAGGAAAAAAATGTTGAAGATTTTTTAACGGTCGGAATGGGCAGTGAGGTATTATATGAGATTCTATCCTCTTATAATCTGCAAACAAAATATGCCGAAACCTTAAAAAATTTAAGTGAAGCTAAAGGAGATAAAAGAAATAAACTTCTAAAAAAAACTCGTACTCTTGAAGCTTTTATTAAAGCTAAGATTGATCCTAAATGGATGATTTTAACCGTCCTACCAGTGATTCCTCCTGATCTACGACCAGTGGTTCAACTGCCAGGAGGAAAGTTTGCTACTTCAGATTTAAATGACTTTTATCGAAGAGTAATTAATAGAAACAATCGTCTTAAACAACTGATTGATTTAGGAGCGCCAGAAATTATTCTCCGTAACGAAAAAAGGATGCTCCAAGAAGCAGTTGACTCTCTTATCGATCTTCAAAAATCAAGAGGAAGAACAAGAACTGGCGGAGCGGCTTCAAAAATCCAAAAATCACTTTCTGATATTTTAAGAGGGAAACAAGGAAGATTTCGTCAAAACCTCTTGGGAAAAAGAGTTGATTATTCCGGTCGATCAACGATAATCGTCGGACCGGAGTTAAAGTTGGACCAAGTAGGTATTCCTAAAGAAATGGCTCTTGAGCTTTTCAAGCCTTTTTTACTTCATGAAATAATTATTCGCGGCTTAGCTCCTAATATTAAAAGCGCCAAAAATTTTTTGGAAAAAAAGGAGCCGGTAGTTTACGATATTCTTGAGGAAATCACCAAAGAGCATCCGGTGTTACTAAACCGAGCGCCGACTCTCCATAAACTTTCTATTTTAGGTTTTTATCCTGTTTTAACCGATGGCTATGCCATTAAACTTCATCCAACCGTCTGCGCTGGCTATAACGCTGACTTTGATGGTGATGCTATGGGCGTCTTTTTACCACTATCGAACCAGGCGATCACTGAAGTCAAAGAAAGAATGCTTCCTTATCATAATCTATTAAAACCAGCTGATGGTTCTCCAATTGTTCTTCCTAATAAAGAGATGGCTCTTGGTTGTTATTACCTAACGACTCTTGATAATAATTTCGTTAATAGAAAAGATGCTCAGTTAAAGATCTTTGCTAATGAAGACTTAGCTATCAATGTCTATCTCTTAAGAAAAATTAATCTAAGAGAACCAATTCTACTCAAAATAAAAAATCAAGTGATAAAAACTTCAGTTGGTCGAGTTATCTTTAATGAAGCTTTACCTGATGAACTAAAATATATTAATCAGGATATTAAAGCCAGCGATTTAAAAAATCTGGTCATGGTGGCAATGAAGATGTTCGATAAGCAAAAAGTAGGCGAATTAATAGATCGTCTAAAAGAAATCGGCTTCTGGGCAGCCACTGTTTCTGGTGGATTATCAGTTTCAATTTTTGATTGTAAAATCATCAAAGAAAAACAATCGCTTCTTAGAGAAACAGAAAAAGAGATTGATAAAGTTAGAAAAAATTATGAACAGGGACTGTTGTCTTATGAAGAAAAAAAACGTTATTCAAATAAAATCTGGATTGAAGCGACTGAAAAATTAGCTAATAAAACTTGGGCGGCTCTAGATGAAGAAAATCCCGTGAAGATTATCATTAAATCAGGAGGAGCTCGAGCTTCTCGCGAACAATTAAAACAACTTTCTGCTATTAAAGGATTAGTTGTTGATCCTTTAGGAAAAATTATTGAAGTACCCACCAAATCAAACTATCGAGAAGGATTGTCAATCTTTGAGTATGTCATCTCGGCTCGAGGAGCAAGAAAAGGTCTAACCGATTCTGCTCTGAAAACAGCTGATGCTGGTTATTTAACGCGAAGATTGGTTGATGTTAGTCACGACATGATCGTTAGAGAGGAAGACTGTGGAACAAAAGAAGGATTATCAATCTTCTTTGAAGGTAGTCGCGGTGAAAAGTTTAAAGAAAGAATTAAAGACCGTTATCTTGCCTTTGATGTCGTCTTGGCTAATAAAGAAGTACTTATTAAAGCTGATGAACTTTTAGATAAAGAAAAGATTTCTCTTCTTGAAAAAAATAAAATTAACCGAGTAGTGGTACGTTCACCTCTTTACTGTCAATCTCCTTATGGAATCTGTCAGAAATGTTATGGAACCGATCTTGCCACCAGTAAAATCGTTGAGATTGGTGTGCCTGTTGGCGTCATTGCCGCCCAATCAATTGGCGAACCAGGAACGCAACTGACGATGAGAGTAAGACATTTTGGAGGAATTGTTATTTCTGACGTTACTCAAGGTTTGCCTCGAGTAGAACAGTTGTTTGAAACCAGGACACCAAAAATTGTCTCCCCAATTGCGGAAATTAATGGCAAGGCGACCGTTCAAGAAGATACGGAAAAAGAAGTTTTTAATATTAAAATCACCTCAAGCAATAAAGACTCATTGATAAAAGAACAAGAATTTATTATTCCAGTTTCTCAAAAACTTAAAATAAAAGATGGTGACTTAATTGTTGCCGGCACACCTCTTTCTGAAGGTTATCTCGATGTTAACGATATTTTAACTATTAAAGGATTGAGGGCGGCACAAATCTATCTTTTGGACGAAATCCAAAAAGTCTATGAATCTCAAGGAATCACTATTCATGATAAGCATTTCGAAGTGATTATAAGAAAGATGAGTGATAAAGTTATTATTGAAGATGAAGGTGATACCGCTTTTATTAAAGATGAAGTTGTTTCCAAGATTCGTTTTAAAGAAGAAAATAAACGGGTTTTAGCTAAAGGAGAAAAACCAGCGACAGGAAAAATCTCTATTTTAGGGATTACCAGAGCCGCCATCTATACTGATTCATGGCTGTCAGCTGCCTCCTTTGAACAAACAACCAGCGTCTTAAGTAGTGCGGCAATTAAAGGCAATATTGATTACTTGTTGGGTCTAAAAGAAAATGTTATAATTGGCAGATTAATTCCCGTTACTCGTGAGTTAATCGAGAAATATTATGGTAAGTTTTTAAGTAAATATGCCAACGATCAACCAATTGGTGAAAAAAGGGAGAAAGACAAGAAATAAAAAGTCCAAGTCAATTGCTTTAAAAAGCGATTTTAACTCTCTAAAAAGAAGGTATGTCAGAGTAAATAATCCTCTTAAAAGGGGTGTTTGTACTATTGTTCGCACTATGACTCCGAAAAAACCAAACTCGGCTTTAAGAAAAGTCGCTAGAGTGAGATTGTCAAATAAAATGGAGGTGACCGCCTATATCCAAGGAATTGGTCATAACTTAGCAGAACACTCCATTGTCTTAGTCAGAGGTGGAAGAGTAAAAGATCTTCCAGGAGTCAAGTATCATATTGTTCGAGGAAAGTTTGATACGGCTGGAGTTGAGGCAAGAAAGTCATCAAGAAGCAAATACGGAGCCAAAGCAGAACCAACAAAAACAACATAGTAAATTTTAAAGTCATAAAGTCGTAAAGTCTATAAAGAAAACTGCTTTATAAACTTTAAAGACTTTATAAACTTTATAGACTAATTTTATGCCAAGACATTCTTATAAAAAAATAAAAATCAAGCCAGATCAGTGGTATAAAAGTTATGAGGTAATGAAACTGATTAATTATTTGATGATTGATGGTAAAAAATCCGTTGCTGAACGGATTGTTTATCAGACCTTAGAGGATATTCAAAAACAAGGTCATGAACCATTAAAAATCTTGCGTCAAGCCATTGACAATGTCTCACCGCTTCATGAGGTCAAACCCCGTAGACTAGGCGGCGCTTCTTATCTCGTGCCGATTGAGGTAAGACGGGAAAGAAAGCTGTTTTTAGCCTTAAATTGGCTTATTGAAGCGGCTCGATCAAAAAGCAATAAAGAATATCATAGTTTTGATAAAAAACTATTAACGGAAATCTTGGAGGCAGCGAAAAATCAAGGTAATGCGGTAGCTAAAAAATTGCAAACAGAAAAACTCGCTGAAGCCAATAAAGCCTTTTCCCACCTAAAATGGTAAGGCTTGACGGTAGATAATAGAAAGTAGAAGATGGTTTTTTGAAGTTGGAAGATAGATGATAGATTATTTTTTTCTACTTTCTACCCTCTATCATCTAGTTTTAAATTATGGCACAACTATCGATTATTACTAAAAACAGAAACGTCCCCCTTGATAAAATCCGTAACGTCGGCATTATCGCCCATATCGACTCGGGAAAAACCACTACTACCGAACGGTTTCTTTTTTATACTGGCCGTACCTATAAAATTGGGGACATTGACGAAGGAACAACCCAGATGGACTGGATGCCTCAAGAACGAGAAAGAGGAATTACTATTGTTTCCGCCGCCACCACCACCTTTTGGAAAGGCGTAAGAATCAATATTATTGATACTCCTGGTCATGTTGACTTTACTGCTGAAGTGGAACGGTCTTTGCGCGTTTTAGACGGTGGCGTGGTCATCTTTGATGCTGAAGAAGGAGTGCAAAGCCAGTCGGAAACTGTTTGGCGTCAAGCTGATAAATATAGAGTGCCAAGAATCTGTTTTATTAATAAGATGGATAAACTGGGAGCTGATTTTGAAGCGACTGTCAAAGAAATCAAGGAAAGATTGGGAGCTAATCCAGCAGTAATGACCTATCCCATTGGTAAAGAACAGGATTTTAAAGGAATAGTAGATCTTTTGACTTTAAAAATTCTTGTCTGGGATAAAGATGATCAAGGAATTGAGTATTCTATCTCGGATCAAATTCCTCCTGATCTAAAAGATAAAGTTTTAAAAATGAGGGCTAAACTAGTTGAACACGTAGCTGAAACTGATGATAAGCTTTTGGATAAATATCTTAATAACCAGGAAATATCAGTTGAAGAGTTAAAAAAAGCCTTAAGAAAAGCAGTTATTTCTTATAAATTGATTCCGATTTTTTGTGGAACATCATTAAGAAATAAGGCGGTCCAACCAGTCTTAGACGCCATCATTGACTATCTACCTTCACCGGCTGACCTAAAAGAGATTAAAGGTCTTCATCCAGTAAACGCCGAAGAGGAAAAAAGAAAGCTTACTCCTGAAGAAAAATTCGCTGCTTTAGCCTTTAAAATTCAACTTGATCCTCATGTTGGTAAATTAACTTATACAAGAATTTATTCAGGTGTTCTTAAATCTGGAACCTATGTTTACAACATTAATCGAGATAAACAGGAACGGGTTAGTCGGGTTCTTCTCATGCACGCCAACCAAAGAGAGGAAGTTGATGAGGCTTTTGCCGGAGAAATTGTTGCCCTCGTTGGACCGAAAGAAACCCGAACCGGCGACACTTTAGCCGATCCCGCTTATCCTCTTATCTTAGAAAAAATTATCTTTCCCGAACCAGTAATTTCTTTAGCGATTGAGCCGAAAACTAAAGCTGATCAAGAAAAACTTTCTTATACTTTACAAAGACTGTCTGAAGAAGATCCAACTTTTAAGGTAAAGATAAACCATGAAACCGGCCAGACGATTATGTCTGGAATGGGTGAACTTCACCTTGAAATCCTAGTTGATCGGATGAAACGGGAAATGGGAATGAATGTTAATGTTGGTAAACCCCAGGTTGCCTATAAAGAAACAGTCACAAAAATTGTCGACGATGTTGAAGGTAAATATATTAAACAAACCGGCGGCCATGGCCAGTATGGTCATTGCGTGATAAAGATCGAGCCTTTGGGTCGAGGTGAAGGTTTTAAGTTTGTTAATAAAATCAAAGGTGGCGCTATTCCTTCAGAGTTTATCCCCCCGGTAGAAAAAGGGGTAGTCGAGGCGATGGATAAAGGAGTGCTCTTAGGTTTTCCCATGGTTGATCTTCAGGTTACTTTGCTTGATGGTAGCTATCATGACGTTGACTCATCGGATATTGCTTTTAAGATTGCAGGGAGTATTGCTCTTCAAGACGCGGCTAAAAAAGCCGGCTTAACTCTTTTAGAGCCGATTATGAAGCTTGAGGTGACAGTGCCAGAAAACTTTATGGGAGTGGTCATCGGCGATATTTCCTCAAAACGAGGAAAGATTATCGGCACTGAAAAAAGAAGCCGCGCCGTTATTATTAAAGGCTATGTTCCTTTAGCTGAGCTATCAGGTTATGCTACTATCCTTCGTTCTCTTACCGAGGGCAGGGGAATTTTTTATATGGAACCTTCTCACTACGAAGAAGTACCAAGGAATATTATTCAAACAATGTTGAATAAATAAAATCCTAAATTCTAAATCTCAAATTACAAATAAATCATAAATCCAAAATACTAAATAATAAATAAAGTTTAGAATTTTGAATTTAGATATTAGAGTTTATTTGGAGCTTAGGATTTGGAATTTAAGATTTAACAATGAATATCTTAGTCTTTTCCGACACTCACCTTTATCTTCCATATGAGGAAAGAAAATTTAACTTTCTAAAAAAAATTATCTCTTCAGCTGACCGGGTAATCATTAATGGTGATTTTTTTGATGGTTATATAATAAGCTTTAATAATTTCGTCAAGTCTCAATGGAATAAACTTTTTCCTTTGCTAAAAAAAAGAAGAGCTGTTTATATTTATGGAAATCATGATCCGAAAAAAATATCTGATAAACGTGTTAATCTTTTTTCTGATATCCAAACTGATCAGTATAAATTAAAAATTAATAAAATAATTTTTTATTTTGAACATGGTCAAAAGATTAGAATAACACCAGAAGTCTTATTAAAAATGGATTTTTTTAAGTTAAGTTGGATTATTCCTTTTTTTGTAAAAATAAGCCACTTCTTTCGTCAACTTTTAATTAAAATATTTGGAAGATTTTTTATCATCTGGTTTGCTTACCGAAATTACCTCGCTAAGATAAAAATTAAAAAACTGTATAGTCCTAAAGATAATGAAATTTATATTATTGGACATAATCATTTCGGCGAAGTTGATGAAAAAAATCACTTTGCCGCTACCGGAATAATTCTCTATGGATTTGCTCAATATCTTACGATTGAAAACGGAAGGTTAAAACTCCATGAAGACTGGTATAAATAATTTTATTTACATGTTTCGGCTTTAATGTATCCGGCCTCTTTTGCTTCTTTTTCCGTACAAAACCATTGTTCGCCTAAGTCTTTTTCAACTTTGACAAATTTATACTGAGCACAATTTGGCAGATAATAAATTTTGCGTCCTGATTTCCGTTTATTTTCAAGATTACCCTTAATTATGCAGTTGGGATTTTTCAGATTTTTTTCCTGTAAACAAAGCTGGCTAAAAATACCTATTTTGTTTATTTTTGCCTCATCGGCCACTTTTTTAAGTAACTCTGTTTTTGTGGTTTGATCAGAGTGATAACGAGCCCATCCCGCTCCCAACAACTTCTCATTAACTAATATTGAATCAACGTAAATGAGTGCCATTGCTCGCCCGGTTTGATCAGGAATTTGTTCTTCGATCGTTATCAATTTTCCGTTAATTAATGTTGAGAGAAATTGTTTCGCTTGTTCCCCTCCGCAATTTGTCAGTTCCGGCGCATCAATCTGGCGCAGTCTTAATCTGGTTTTATTTTCCAAAACTATTGTATCTCCATCAATCACTCCGATTACTTTAACCAAATTCACCTTTTTTTGTCCTAATGTCTTATAACCTAAAAAAATATTTAGCAGAATTGAAGGAATAAAAAGAATAATAATAAGCTTTTTAAGAAAGGATAACAGTTTCTCTTTTTGAAACATAATTTGAGTATACAATAAATATAAAATTTCCAACTAAACTTTATCTCCCCCACGGTCGTGGTATAGATAATATTTTCCTATCTCCTTGACAACCGCCCACAAGATAATTTTTTATTTTTTTATTGTCATCCCGACTTAGTCGGGATCTAGAATAAAATTTTCTTTTAAAATACTTTATAATTATTCCATGCTCGAAGGACAAGAATTTTCCCAACCAATAAAATCTGTAGTTAAGTCATATGGTAGGATAACGGGAGTAAGTGGACAAGGAAATGATAAAATTGCTTATAAAGTCGGAGAAAATAAAGTGTTAGTTGTTCACAAAGAAAACGTTGCTCCAAAAGAAAATTCCGCCGAATTTTATAAAAGTTAATATTATCTTCATCAAATACTACATATTCTTATGCCTGATAATTTCCCTGAAATAAGAAAAAGGCCTATTGCAGACTGGAGCGATGAAGAAAAAGAATGGATAGAAAGAAAAAAAGAGGAAATAAAAAAACTTTTAAAATTGAAGAGCCATTAATTCACGAAGATTTTTATCAAGGATATAATAATGATATGCATTTTTATTCCAAAAATGATATCGCTTTGATAAAATTGAAAAAAACGGTTAAGACGCCTTTTATTGCAATAAACAATAATCCAAAATTAGTAAAAACTGGTATAAAAGGTTATGCTTTTGGTTGGGGAAATATTAATAATGATGAACTGAGTCATACTCAAAATTCTAATGAATTATTGAATATTGATTTAACTATCGATCTTTATCCCAACAATATAATAAATCCTGGAAATACTTTTTTTGTTTATCGAGAAAATAAAGGAAGATTATCTTTTGGTGATTCGTGAGGCCCGTTTATTGTATGGTCTATGCAGGGTACGAGTAGAACATGTTATTGGTCGACTTAAGATCAACAAGATTCTATGCCACCCGTTTAGAAGTAATATTGATTTTGCAGACCAAATATTCAAAAATATCTGCTGTCTTTACAATTTTAAGTTAAATTACAAATATCATTATGTAGGAAAAAGAAAATAGTTTAAGAAAGTTTTAAGAGGTAGAAGATTCAATTATTTAGGAGCGAGTCTAATAAAGAACTTAGGAAAAAAGTCAACCGAAGGAAATCATTTTACTCTAAAAAGTCTTCATTTGTCAGTAAGCGAAAAATAATTTTTTCATAATTCCCCTTGACCCCAGTATAACGCTTACCTCCTCCCGTGGTCTACATCCACGCGTCGGAGGAGCGCGTATACGGGGTCGGCGGGGGATACAGAATTGTATCCCCCTTGACAAAGTGAACAAATGTTTACTATAATCAACAATACGGTACGGAACGCATATATGCGTTCCCTACAAGAATAAATATGGCAATAGATAGGTTTAACATCTTAAAAAAATTCTTTAAAAAACATCGCCGGCTGCCTTCTTATTCGGAGATGTTGTCTCTTTTTGGCTTTGCTTCAAAAAATGCGGTTTTTAAACTGATTAATCGTTGGGTGGATGAAGGCTTTATTAAAAAATATAACAAAAAACTCTCGCCCACTCCTAAATTTTTTGCTTTACCTTTGGTTGGTATTATTAAGGCCGGCTTCCCTATTTTGGCCGAAGAAAATAAAAGCTATCTTACTTTAGATGACTATTTAATTGAAAATCCTGCCTTCTCATTTCTTCTTAAAGTCAACGGTGATTCTTTGATTGGTATTGGAATTTTTGAAGGTGATATTGTCATTATTGAACAAAAAAAAGAAGCCAAAAATGGTGATATTGTTTTAGCTCAAATCGATAATGAGTGGACCTTAAAGATCTTAAAAAAAGATCGTATTAATAGAAATATCTATCTTCAAGCCGCCAATCCCAAGTACCCGAACTTCTTTCCTCAACAGGAATTAAACATTCATGGAATCGTTAAGGCAGTAATAAGAAAAATCAACTAAAGAACAATTAGACTCTTTGGGATTTCTGCTAGATCAACTAAGTTAATTTCTGTCGAGGTCGCCACTGTTTGATACTTTTTAATCAAAGAAAAAATTAACTGCTGATTTTTTTTATCCAGTTCAGAAAAAATATCATCAAGAAGAAGAAGCGGCTTTATCTGAAAATTATCTTCGTAAAACTTTAGTTCGCCCAATTTTAGCCAAACAAGCGCCAATCGTTGCTCACTCCTTGAACCAAACCGGTGAATGTTTCTCCAACTGTCTTTTTCTTTTAAAAATAGTTGAAAATCGTCTTTTTGCGGACCAATGAGGGTTCTTCTTATTTTTCTTTCCAAAGATAAACTTTCTTTAAGTCTTTGTTGGGTAAACTCATTTTTCAAATACTCAACTTTAAATGTTTTTGCGTCTACCTCTTGGTAACGATTTAAAAAATCTAAATAACTCTTTCTTTTATTAGTTAAGTAATTCCCCTCTTTTTCCAGATACTTATTCCAAAAAAATAGTTCTTCTTCAAGCTTTTCCACTTGATAAGTTTTTTCTAAAATTTTGTTTCTTTTTTTTAGGGCATTCTCAAAGTTAACCAGATGTTTTTTGTAATCTAAATCAAAAGCGCTTATCACCTTGTTTAAGTAGTCGCGGCGATTGGTTGGTTGACCAATAATAATATTTATTTGCTCGGGATTAAAAAGAACCGCTTTTATCTGCTCGTTTTTATACTGAGTAAAAGTTTTTTCAACATTATTTAAATAAAATTTTTTGCTTGTCTGATTGTTTTTTTTTACAAGAATAATTCCATATTTAAAATGACTGTCTTTTGATTGAAACACTCCTTCAACCAAACAGTCTTGATTAGCAAAATGAATCAATTCTTCTTCTTTTTCCTCACGAAAACCAGTGCCCATGATTAAAAAGTAAACTCCTTCAATTAGATTGGTTTTTCCTCTGGTATTCTCACTAATGACTAAGGTTAAAAAAGGATTAAAAGAAAAACTATCTTTTTTGAAACTGCGAAAGTTTTTAAAATAAATCTGTTTTAAAATCATAGCGCTTTACTTTAAAGTATGTTACAATATTATAAAATATGAAAAGTAAACTTGCTTTCCGACGTGTTCTTCTTAAACTATCAGGTGAAGTCTTTGGTTCAGAAAAAAAAAGTGTTGATTTTGAAAAGATAAATAAGATTGCTTCTATCATCCAAAAAGTAAGAGAAAACACAAAAGTGGAAATGGCTATAGTCATTGGTGCCGGAAACATTCTTCGTGGCCGTGATGTTGAGGGAACCAAGGTTGATCACGCGGTCGCCGACCAAATAGGAATGTTGGGAACTGTTATTAACGCTTTAGCTCTCCAAGAAGAAATCGAACGGTTAGGTAATAATACTCGGGTAATGTCTGCCATCCCCATCAATCCTCTTTGCGAACTTTTTATAAGAAGAAGAGCTCTTCGTCATATTGAAAAAGAAAGAGTGGTAATTTTAGCCGGTGGCACTGGTAATCCTTATTTTACCACCGACTCGGCGGCGGCCTTGCGAGCAGTCGAACTTAGGTGCGATGTCCTTTTGAAAGCTTCTAATGTTGATGGTGTATATGAACAGGATCCAAAAAAAAATCTTACTGCTAAAAAAATCGATTTTATCGACTATCAGACTGCCTTAGAAAAAGGTGTTCAGGTAATGGATAATACCGCTTTTGCTCTTTGTCAAATAAAACATATGCCAATTATTGTTTTTCAATTCAATGAGGAAAATTTGGAAAAAATTCTTTATGGAGAAAAAATTGGTACCTTAGTTTCTGATAAAAAGCTATAAGATTCCATTTTCTAAGCCAAAAATCTTCGCTATTAATCTAACAATAAGATAAGAAGCAATTAAAAGAATAAAACCAATAATGCCTGAGGTGATTTTACCCCAGGCGCTTTTTATCTTTTCTGGATTGCCTTGAGCCATCATAAAATCAAAACCGCCCCAGATTAAGACAAAAAGCAAAATCAGCCCAGCCGCTGGCATTAAAAATACAAGAATCTTATTAATTAAATCTCCAAGAGTCTGGATGTTTGTATCTAATGGTCCTTGAATCGTCTGGCCGTTGAGGTTGACTGATTGGGATAAAAAATAATTTTTCATTTAACTTCTTCCAATTTCCTTGATAAACATTTCGGACAGATAACAGTTGAGTTTTTTACCACTTCATTCTCAAAACGATAACCACAAGTTAAACAGTGGTATTTACAAGTTGGAACAGTAACCATAGTTGTTTTTTCAATATCAAAGACTAACTCATCTTTAACCACCTTTACCTTCAGCTGATCGCCTGGTTTGATTTTTCCTTCAATAATGAAATTAGAAATTGGATTTTCAATCAGGCGCTGAATAGCACGCTTTAAAGGTCTAGCGCCGTAAATCGGATCAAATCCCGCCTGAACAATTTCTTCGACTACCTCGTCAGCATAGAAAAATCCTATCTCTTGATCCTCAAGTAATTTACCTACTCCTTTTAGTTGTAACTTAACAATTTCCGCCATATTTTGGAAACTTAAAGGTTCAAAAACCGTCACTTCGTCAAATCGATTGACCAATTCCGGCCTAAAAAACTTCACTAACTCCGCCATCACTTTTTCTCTTATGTCTTGAAAATTATCTTTATATTTTTCAGTTTTTTCTTTTGTTTTATTTTGGATCTTGGATTTTGGATTTATTTGGGATTTGGGATTTGGGATTTTGGATTTATCTTTAAGCATTTCCTCTTGTATCATTTTCGTCCCAATGTTTGACGTACAGATAACTACGCTATTTTTAAACGAAATTACATGACCTTTATTATCTGTCAAACGGCCATCGTCTAATATCTGAAGAAGAATATTAAAAATATCAGGATGAGCTTTTTCTATCTCATCAAATAAAACCACTGAATAAGGCCGGCGACGGACCGACTCAGTTAACTTGCCTCCTTCTTCATAACCAACATAGCCAGGTGGCGCGCCTAAAAGTTTCGCCACCTCGTGACGCTCCATATACTCGGTCATATCAAAACGAATCATCGCCTCTTCGGTGCCAAATAAAACATCGGCTAAAGTTTTCGCTAGCTCGGTCTTGCCAACGCCGGTCGGACCTAAGAAAATAAAGCTGCCAATCGGCCGCGTCTCTGACTTCAAACCAGCTCGACCGCGCCGAATCGCTTGGGAAACCGAGGAAACCGCCGCTTCCTGATTAATTAACTTCTTATGAATAATCTCTTCCAGATGAGCTAATCTCTCCACTTCGCTGGAGGTAATTTTAGAGATAGGAATACCAGTCCAACGAGAGATGATATCGCGGATGATTTCGGGATTGATACTCGTGGTTGTTTGCGCTTTTTTCAGATTGTATTCGTCTTTTTTTTCTTTTAACTGAGAATTAATCTCGTTAATTTTTGAACGAAGAATTCGTGTTTTCACTTGATCGTGTCTTTTTTCCGTTTCTCCTAACTCTTGATTAAGTTGGGCGACTCTGGTTTCTAAAGACTTTATCTCCTCAGGAAGAGAGATAAGAGGTAAACGAACAGCCGCAGCGGCTTCATCGATTAGATCAACTGCTTTATCTGGCAAAAATCGATCTCCTACATAGCGTTTTGACAGTTTAACCGCCGTTTCAATTGCTTCCTGGGGAATTTTTACTTTATGAAAGGCCTCATATTTGTCTTTAATCGCCTGGAGCATTTTAATCGCTTCTTCCTCGGTTGGTTCCGGTACTAAAACTGGTTGAAACCGGCGCTCTAAAGCCGGATCTTTTTCAATATATTTACGATACTCGGTTAAAGTAGTGGCTCCCACTAATTGAATCTCACCGCGAGCCAAAGCTGGTTTTAAAAAATTGGAAGCGTCTAGCGAGCCCTCACCGCTGGCCCCAGCGCCAACAATGTTATGAATCTCGTCAATAAAAAGAATAATCTTGCCTTGAGAATTTTTTACCTGTTCAATCAAATCCTTCATCCTCTCTTCAAAATCTCCTCTGTGGGAGGCGCCAGCTATAATACTCATTAAATCCAGTTGAAGAATTTTTTTGTTTAACAAAGGCTCGGGCACTTCTTTAGCAACAATCTTTTGCGCTAATCCTTCAACAATAGCGGTTTTTCCCACCCCAGCTTCACCCACTAACGAAGGATTATTCTTGGTGCGACGAGAAAGAATATGAATTACCCGCTCAATTACCGCTGACCGCTCAACCACCGGATCTAAAAGCCCTTGAGACGCTTTAGCGGTTAGATCAATCGTGTACTCTTCTAAGGCTTTTTCTCTTTTTTGCGCTTTTATTTCTTCTTCTGATAGTCCTTCTTTTTTTCCCGTCACTTTTTTATTTAGCTCTTCTTTTTTAAGACCTAGCTTAGCCAGTACGCGAGCCCCAGCTCCTTCACCTTCTTCGTACAAAGTAATCAAAAGATGCTCCGGCGCAATAAACTCAAAGCCAAGCTTTCTAGCAACAACTAGCGAGTCAGCCAAAATCTTTTTTACCCGCGGAGAAGGAGAAATTGGTTTGGGAACGGTCGCTGGTGGTGATTTTTTGTATATCTTGGTTAATTCTTCTTCAACTAATTGCGGTTGGAGCTTTAACTCGACAAAAAGATTATAAATTTCATTATCAGAGAGTAAACCATGAAGTAAATGCTCGCTGTCAATCAGATCACTACCTAGTTCTTTTGCTTTTGTTTGGGCGGTCATAAAAACCCTATTGGATCGTTGGGTTAAATGAGTCATTAGATCAAGATTAGAAGATGGTTGTTTGTGATTGGTTACTAGTTGTTGACCGTTTGGATTTGCTACCGGTGGATTACCGGTTGCATTCTGCTTCTGGTTTTTTATAAAATCAAAATAGTCGGGCATAATTTCATTATATGAAAAAAGTTTTTATTATTGCAACTGTTATTCTTTTTTTTCTTTTTATAGTTATTTTTATTGTTACCCGAACAAAAAAATCAGCAATCAGCAATCAGCAATTAACCATCACTTCCACTACTGTTCCTCTTGAACAGAAGCCAATCAACAATCTAAAATCTTCTTCACCGATTGAAACCGATGATTTTAAACTAGAATACTTGCCGGAAACCGATAAATTCCAAGTTGAATTAAAGACTGATCAAGGTTATGATCAATTTACAAGCTGGGCCTATGAAAATCAAACTCCAGAGCTTATTGAAAATTCTGATTTAGTAGAATTTAGCGAACCTGGTCAAGGTTTATCAATAACCCCAACTCCTAGTTTTAATCCGTTAATTGAATTTCTCAATATCTTCCTCAACTTCGGCCAAGGAGTTGTTTTGGAAAATCCATCTTCTACAAACGAACTTCCTAACCAGCTTCCAAACCCATCCTCCTCCCTCA